>Ga0194134_10000106_pt1 | contig 119463 bp, 122 predicted proteins | sample TA2KigOff0mmetaG_FD_148602 | JGI IMG/M metagenome (GOLD analysis project Ga0194134, IMG submission 148602) | Freshwater microbial communities from Lake Tanganyika, Tanzania - TA2015056 Kigoma Offshore 0m | ecosystem: Environmental > Aquatic > Freshwater > Lake | place: Tanzania: Lake...
CGCCGGCCCCGGCGCCACCACCGACGCCTCCGCGGGCGGCTCCGGCCCCTGCCCCCCTGCGGCCCCCGCCGGCGCCGGAGCCCGCCATGACCATGCAGCGGGAGGGGGAGCCCGAACCCGGGGCGCTGGACCGCTACGGCCGCGACCTCACCGCCGCCGCCCGGGCCGCCGAACTCGACCCGGTGGTGGGCCGCGACACCGAGATCCGCCGGCTGATCCAGGTGCTCTCCCGGCGCAGCAAGAACAACCCGGTGCTGATCGGTGAGCCCGGCGTCGGCAAGACGGCCGTGGCCGAATCCCTGGCCCAGCGGATCGTGGCCGGCGAGGTGCCCGATGCCCTGCGGGGCCTGCGGCTGGTGGCCCTCGACCTGGGGGCCCTGATCGCCGGGGCCAAGTTCCGCGGCCAGTTCGAGGAGCGCCTGCGCAGCGTGCTGGCCGAGGTCCGCGACAACGACGGGGTGCGCGACGACGACGGGGAAGGCGGCCGGGCCGGCGGGGTGGTGCTGTTCATCGACGAACTGCACACCGTGGTGGGCAGCGACCGCTCCGGCGCCGATGCGGCCAGCATCCTCAAGCCGGTGCTGGCCCGCGGCGACCTGCGCTGCATCGGCGCCACCACCCCCGAGGACTACCGGCGCAGCATCGAGAAGGATCCGGCCCTGGAGCGCCGCTTCCAGCAGGTGGTGATCCGCGAGCCCGATGGCCCCACCTGCCTCGAGATCCTGCGGGGCCTGAAGGAGCGCTACGAGCTCCACCACGGCGTCACCATCACCGATGGCGCCCTGGTGGCCGCCTCCCGGCTGGCCTCCCGCTACATCAGCGACCGCTGTCTGCCGGATTCGGCCATCGACCTGATCGATGAGGCCGCCGCCAACCTGCGCATGGAGGCCACCTCCAAGCCCCAGGTGGTGGAGGCCGCCGAGGCGGAGCTGCGGCGGGTGGAGCTGGCGCTGCTGGCCGCCGAGGCGGCGCCCCTGGAGGAGCGCGTTCAGCTGCAGGAGCAGCGGCGCCTCGCCCACGAGCAGCTCGACCGCCTGCAGCGGCGCTGGGCGGGGGAACGGGAGCGCCTGGCCGAGCTGTGCGAGCTGCTGCAGCAGGACGAGGACCTGCGCCATGCCATTGCCGAGGCCGAACGGGACGGGGACCTGGAGGAGGCGGCCCGGCTCCAGTACGACCAGCTGCACGGGGTGCAGCAGCGCCGGGCGGCCCTGGAGGCGGAACTGCAGAGCGATCCGATGCTGCGGGAGCAGGTGGAGGAGGGGGACATCGCCGACGTGGTGGCCCGCTCGACCGGCATCCCCATCCAGCGGCTGCTGGCCGGTGAACGCCAGAAACTGCTGGAGCTGGAGCAGCGGCTGGGCGAGCGGGTGATCGGCCAGCCCGAGGCGGTGGCGGCGGTGGCGGCCTCGATCCGCCGCTCCCGCGCCGGCATGCAGGCCCCCACCCGGCCGGTGGGCTCGTTCCTGTTCCTGGGGCCCACGGGGGTGGGCAAGACGGAGCTGGCCAAGGCCCTGGCGGCGGCCCTCTTCGATGAGGAGGAGGCCCTGGTGCGGCTCGACATGAGCGAATTCATGGAGCGCAACGCCGTCGCCCGCCTGGTGGGGGCACCCCCCGGCTACGTGGGCTACGAGGAGGGCGGCCAGCTCACCGAGGCGGTGCGCCGCCGCCCCTACGCGGTGCTGCTGCTCGATGAGGTGGAGAAGGCCCACCCCGATGTCTTCAACCTGCTGCTGCAGGTGCTCGACGACGGCCGCCTCACCGATTCCCAGGGCCGCACGGTCGACTTCCGCCACACCGTGGTGATCATGACCAGCAACCTGGCCAGCCGTGCCATCCTCGAGCGCGCCCGCTCCGCCCCTGCTGCGGGCGAGCCGGGGGATCCCCGCCCCGAGGAGGGGGAGCAGGCCCGGGACCGGAGCCTCGATCTGGCGGTGGAGGAGGCCCTTTCGCGCCAGTTCCGGCCGGAGTTCCTCAACCGCATCGATGAGGTGATCCGTTTCCGTCCCCTCGCCCGGGCCGATCTCGAGCGGATCGTGCGGCTGCAGCTGGCGGAGCTGGCCCTGCTGCTGCGGGAGCAGCATCTGGAGCTGGAGGTCGACGAGGCCGTCGTGGTGGCACTGGCGGCCCAGGGCTACGAGCCGGAGTACGGGGCCCGGCCCCTGCGCCGGGTGCTGCGGCGTCGCATCGAGAACCCCCTGGCCACCGAGCTGCTCGAGGATCACTTCACCGCGGCCAGGGGGGTGCGGCTGGAGCCCGCCGGCCCCGGCGAGGCGGGCTTCCGCTTCGTCCCGCTCGGGGACACCGGGGAAGGACGTCCGGTAGGGTGATCGTTTGTCGATGTCTGCCGACACCAGGGCAGCCATCGGAATCCACACCGTGGAACCCATTCCCCCCGTCACCACCACCATGAGCAGTCCCGACGGGCCCCTGGCCCGGGGGAACGGAGCGTCCGAACCCGACGACGGTCCGGACGGCTCCCCCTCCGAGGAGAGGGAGCCCACCGGGTTCGTGGCGGTCACCCTCGCCGAGCTGCACAAGGTCGTCTGGCCGAGCCGTCAGCAGCTGTTCAGCGAGTCGGTGGCGGTGATCCTGATGGTGAGCCTTTCGGCCGCGGCGATCGCCGCGATCGACCGCTTCTATCACTGGGGATCGACCCAGATCTTCCGTTGATGACCCTTCCCCTGTCTGCCGTGCCTGAGATCGAACCCGACGCCCCCGAGGTGCTGGAGCTCCCCGCCGAGGGCATCGACCCCGCTGTGGAGGGCAGCGACACCGCCGCCGAGGGCGGTGCCGAGGCGGCCGAAGCCGCCAAGCCCCAGGTGGCCCGCTGGTTCGCCGTCCAGGTGGCCTCCAGCTGCGAGAAGAAGGTCAAGGCCACCCTGGAGCAGCGGGCCGTCACCCTCGGGGTGAGCAACCGGATCCTCGAGATCGAGATCCCCCAGACCCCCGGTGTGAAGCTCAAGAAGGACGGCAGCCGCCAGTCGATCGAGGAGAAGGTGTTCCCCGGCTACGTGCTGGTGCGGATGGTTCTCGATGAGGACACGATGATGGCGGTGCGCAGCACCCCCAACGTCATCAACTTCGTGGGGCAGGAGGAGCGCCGGGCCACCGGCAAGGCCCGCGGCCACATCCGGCCCCGGCCCCTCAGCCGCCAGGAGGTCGACCGCATCTTCAAGCGTGCCGCCGAGAAGAAGCCCGTCCTCAAGGTCGACCTCACCGAGGGCGATCAGATCCTCGTCACGGCTGGTCCCTTCAAGGACTTCCAGGGCGAGGTGATCGAGGTCTCCGGTGAACGCAGCAAGCTGAAGGCCCTCCTGTCGATCTTCGGCAGGGAGACCCCGGTGGAGCTCGAGTTCTCCCAGATCAGCAAACAGAGCTGATCGAGCGGCGGCCGCCTCCCTGCGGAGGGCGGCCCTGGGCGGTCCCTTGAGGGCCGCCATCCCGCCGGGCCGGCCACCGCCCCGGCGATCCGCAACGCTCCCGCCAGGGAGTTCCGTCCCACGCTCCCGCAAGGGAGTTTCGTCCCGCACTCCCGTAAGGGAGTTTTGTCCCCCAGCCCAGCCGATGGCCAAGAAAGTCGTAGCTGTGATCAAGCTGGCCCTCCAGGCCGGCAAAGCGAACCCCGCACCACCGGTGGGCCCTGCCCTCGGTCAGCACGGGGTCAACATCATGGCGTTCTGCAAGGAGTACAACGCCCGCACCCAGGAGAAGGCCGGGTACGTGATCCCGGTGGAGATCTCGGTCTTCGAAGACCGCAGCTTCACCTTCATCACCAAGACCCCGCCCGCCTCGGTGCTGATCTCCAAGGCGGCCGGCATCGACAAGGGTGCCGCCACGTCCGCCAAGGGAGCCGTGGGTGCCATCAGCCGCGCCCAGCTCGAGGAGATCGCCAAGACCAAGCTGCCCGACCTCAACTGCGCCAGCGTTGAATCGGCCATGCGCATCATCGAAGGCACCGCCCGCAACATGGGCGTCGCCGTCAAGGACTGACCGCCAGCGGTCATCGTTCCACCCCGTCCACCTCTCCGCTTCACCTCTCTGGGGGAGACCGATCACGGTCGTCCGCACCCCTTACCGCCATGACAAAAGTCTCCAAACGCTTCACCGCCCTCGCCGCCAAGGTCGAGGACCGTTCCTACGAACCGCTCGAGGCCCTCGAGCTGGTCAAGGACATCGCCACCGCCAAGTTCGACGAGACGATCGAAGCCCACGTGCGCCTGGGCATCGATCCCAAGTACACCGACCAGCAGCTGCGCACCACCGTGGCGCTGCCCCACGGCACCGGCCAGACCATCCGCATCGCCGTGATCGCCCGGGGCGAGAAGGTGGCCGAGGCCAAGGCCGCCGGTGCCGACCTGGCCGGCGACGATGAGCTGGTCGACCAGATCGCCGGTGGCGCGATCGACTTCGATCTGCTGATCGCCACCCCCGACATGATGCCGAAGGTGGCCAAGCTCGGCCGGGTGCTCGGTCCCCGCGGCCTGATGCCGAACCCCAAGGCCGGCACCGTCACCACCGATCTGGGCGGCGCCATCAGCGAGTTCAAGGCCGGCAAGCTGGAGTTCCGGGCCGACCGGGCCGGCATCGTCCACGTGCGTTTCGGCAAGGCCAGCTTCGACACCGCCAAGCTGCTGGAGAACCTCAAGGCCCTGCAGGAAACCATCGACCGCAACAAGCCCAGCGGTGCCAAGGGCCGCTACTGGAGGAGCCTGTACGTCACCTCCACCATGGGCCCCTCGGTGCAGGTCGACTTCGCCGCTCTCCAGGACATCAAGCAGGAGAGCTGAGCGCCCGCCGTGCCTGCCTCGTCCTGGGTGCGGATCGGCCGCTGGGTGGCGGTGCCCCTCACCCTGCTGGGGCTGGGGTGGGGCCTGGTCTCCAGGCCCCCGCCCAACTCCAAGGCATCCCCGGCGCCGGCTCCCCGCCGCGACGCTCCGGTCACCTTCGTCGGTGATTCGCTCACGGCCCAGGGCGACTGGCAGGCGGCCTTCCCCGATCGTGTGGTGTTCAACCAGGGCATCAGCGGTGACACCAGCTTCCAGCTGATGGCCCGCCTGCCGCAGATCCGCCGGACCGACGCCGGCACCTACCTGGTGATGGTGGGGATCAACGACATCGTCTGGGGCTACGACCCCGGCCGGATCGCCGCCAGGATCCAATGGCTGCGGACCGGGCTCCAGATCGGCACCGGGGCCCGGGTGATCATCCAGTCCACGATTCCCTGCGCCAGCTTCCGCTGCGGTGCCGACGGGGTCCGCCGGGTGGCCGAGCTCAATGAGCTGCTCGCCCGCCAGACGCCCCCGCGCGACTTCGTCGATCTGACCCCGGTGATGGCGGATGGCGATGGACTCAGGCGTGCCTACACGGTGGATGGCGTGCATCTCAATGCCGCCGGTTATGCCCGCTGGGTGGCACGGCTGCGGGAGCTGGGCCTGCCGTGATGTAAGTTCAAGAGCTGGATTCGTCCAGAAGGGCACGCGCCCCACCCAAGACAGCAGGTTGTCAGGGTCACCGATTCCGGTCGGTCGTCCACTGCCGTAAGTCCTGCCGAGGTCCACGCGATTGGTTTTTGCCTGTGAGGGGGTCTCCAACGGAGTCCTTCAGATCGGAGCGGAGCGATGAGCGGCCTCGAAGCCCACCCGCAAGGGGAGGCCGTCCGGACCGCGTTCCCTGCTTGTTCCCCCGATCCGATCCACCTCCTATGGGCCGCACGCTGGAGAACAAGCAACAGATCGTCGAAGAGCTCAAGGGGCTCCTCGGTGAAGCCGAAATGGCGCTGGTCCTTGATTACAAGGGCCTGACCATCAAGGAGATGACTGATCTGCGGACCCGTCTGCAGGCCAGCAACGGTGTGTGCAAGGTGACCAAAAACACCTTGATGCGCCGTGCCATCGATGGTGACAGCGCCTGGTCGGATCTCGATTCCCTGCTCACCGGCACCAACGCCTTCGTCCTGGTCAAGGGCGATGTCGGCGGTGCGGTAAAGGCCCTGCAGTCCTTCCAGAAGGACAGCAAGAAGTCGGAAGTGAAGGGAGGCCTTTTCGAAGGCAAGCTCCTTTCCGCAGACGACATCAAGGCCATCGGGGATCTGCCCTCCAAGGAGGTGCTCATGGCCCAGATCGCCGGTGCGATCAATGGCCTGGCCACCAAGCTGGCTGTGGGCATCAACGAGGTTCCGTCCGGTCTCGCCAGGGCGCTCAAGCAGCACGCCGAATCCGGCGAAGGCTGAGTTCGCTGACTGCGAACCCCTGGGTTCCACCGATCCTCCCGTTCTGTTGCTGATTCCCCCCCATGTCCGCTACCACCGACCAGATTCTCGAACAACTGAAAACCCTCTCCCTGCTTGAGGCTTCCGAGCTCGTCAAGCAGATCGAAGAGGCCTTTGGCGTGTCCGCCGCCGCTTCCGCCGGCGTCGTCATGGCCGCCGCCGCCCCCGGCGCTGCCGCTGAGGCCGTTGAGGAGCAGACCGAATTCGACGTCATCCTCGATGGCTTCGATGCGGCCGCCAAGATCAAGGTGCTCAAGGCCGTCCGCGAGGCCACCGGCCTCGGTCTGGGCGAAGCCAAGGCCCTGGTCGAAGCCGCTCCCAAGGCCGTCAAGGAAGGCATCTCCAAGGCCGATGCCGAAGCTCTCAAGAAGAGCATCGAAGAAGTGGGTGGCAAGGTCTCCATCAAGTGACCCGCCGATGCCGGACCCTCGGGCCCGGCAACCCTCCTTTGTTCCCAGCCGGTCCTTCGGGGCCGGCTTCTTTCATGGTCCTGTTCCGTGGCCGGCGCCGTGACGGAACAGCCCCGTCCATCGGGACCCATTCATAAAAAAGAGCCCCGCCGAAGGCAGGACTCTGGAGATGGAACGATTCCGGGAGTCTGTCCTCGTTTCGACCCTGGAAGAGCGTCCCTCACTCCTCACCAGATCAGATTAAGCGGCTGGGATGGGGGGTGGCGGCTGGGAGGTCCGGAGATTCAACTGGCCCCAGCCCGGACCGGGTGGCCCCAGCCAAGACCGGGCCAGGGACTCAGAGCCCTTCGCCGCCGCTGCTGTTGCCGCCGCTGTAGGGGATCACCTGGAGGGCGACGGCCCGGCCGGAGCTCCCCATCGTCATGGTGTCCTCACCCTGGCCTGCGGCCGGATCAGTGGACAGCGCCGGAGGCTGGGCCCGGCCGGGGCCGAGGGGCCGGCGCCAGGTGGGGGCGCCGCCGGCGTTGGCGATCAGCTGGTCGATGGGGGTGGGGCTGGCGAAGTAGAGGTGGCTCAGGGCCCGCTCCCCGTAGGTGCGCCGCTTCAGATCCCAGCCCGACTCAAGTTTGAGGGCCACGAAGCCGTCGCGATCCCGCAGGGGGATGTCGGCCCTGCCCACCACCAAGACGGCCGAGGTGCCCGGGGAGATGGCCTGGAGCTCCAGACGGGATCCCACCTGCTGCACCCGCAGCCGGTAGGTGGTGCCCATGTCCTGCTCGGCGACCCGCAGCGAATAGCCGTTGCTGTCGAGGTAGCGGTTGCAGATGCCGGTGTAGTCGAACCGGTTCAGGGTGGGATCCACCAGGCCGTCCGGGCGGGCCTGCCAGCAGGCGGGCTGGGGGGTCAGCTGCTCCAGCACCAGCAGGGTCCAGTCGTTGTCGCCCACCGGGCGGGCCAGCACCGCGAAGCGCTCGGCGTCGACGTCGGTGCTTTGGAAGAGACCGGCGGCCATGGCCAGCCGGGGCTGGACCATCGGCAGGCCGGCTCCGGCCAGGGCCAGGCCCGCCAGGGCCAGGTAGGTTCGCTGCATGGGAACACCTCCAGGGCCCGGGCGTTCTCCGGGAGAGAGGGTCCCATTCAAGCGATCCTTTCAAGAGGTCTCCATGGGTGATCGACCGGTGCGGGTAGTGGCTGCCGCCTGTGACGGGGCCTGCAGCGGCAACCCGGGTCCGGGGGGCTGGGGCGCCCTGCTGCGCTTCGAGGACGGCTCCCGTCGGGAGCTTGGGGGGGCGGACGCGGCCACCACCAACAACCGGATGGAGCTCACCGCCGCCCTGGCAGTGCTGCAGACCCTGCGGGAGCTGCCGCGCCACCCCGATCTGGTGCTGCGCACCGACAGCCGCTATCTGATCGACGGCTTCGAGAAGTGGATGGCCGGCTGGAAGCGCAAGGGATGGCGCACCACCTCCGGCGGGGCGGTGCTCAACCGTGATCTCTGGGAGCAGCTCGATGCCGCCAGGCTGCCGGGGCTGGCCCTGCGCCACGTGCGCGGCCACAGCGGCGACCCGGACAACGACCGCTGCGATGCGATCGCGGTGGCCTTCTCCCGGGGCCAGTCCCCGGCCCTGGCGAGCGAAACCCGGCCCGGCCGATCCCCGGCGCCGGGCGCCCCTGCCGCCACAGATTCCGCCGCCGAAGGTCCTGCGGGACAATCCCCCGCGGCCGCAGCCCCCGCGCTGGCCGACCCCCTCGATCCGGCTCCGCCGTCCCTCCAGCAGCTGCTCACGTGCCTGGAGCTGGCCGACCGGCTGGCGGCGGGCGGCTACAGCCTGAGGGCCGTGGAGCTCGCCAGGCTGCTTGAGGTGCCCACGGCCCGTCTCGAGGGAAAAGGGGAGCCCTGGCTCTGGCGCGACTGGCTCGTCAGACCCCTGGGCAACGGGTGCTGGCGTCTGGAGCGCGGCGCGGGAGGATTGGACACGCCGGAGTGAGAGGAGACAGGCATGCCGCAGGAGCCATCGACCAGCGGCGGCCAGGTGGGGACCGGCGCCCTCTATGCCCGGTTCGTCGAGCCCTTGCTGCGTCGTGATGACGGTGCCGATGCCGAGCAGCTGAGTCGCCTCACCCTCCTGGCCCTGGGCCAGGCGGCCCTGCGCCGCCGCTGGCCCCTGGTGAGCGGCAGCCTGGAGGGCCTCGGGGCCGAGCTGCAGCGGCGGGACCCCCGGCTGGAGCAGACCCTGTTCGGCTGTCGCTTCGCCAACCCGGTGGGGCTGGCGGCGGGTTTCGACAAGAACGGGGTGGCGGCCGCCATCTGGCACCGGTTCGGCTTCGGCTTCGCCGAACTGGGCACCATCACCTGGCAGCCCCAGCAGGGCAATCCCCGGCCGCGGCTGTTCCGGCTGGCCGAGGAACGGGCGGCGCTCAATCGCATGGGCTTCAACAACGACGGCGCCAGGGGCGTGCGCCGGACCCTGGAGCGCCAGGTGCTGCCACCCCCCGGGCAGCGGCCCGCGGTGCTCGGCATCAACCTGGGCAAATCGAAGGCGGTGTCGCTGGAGATGGCCCCGGATGATTACGCGGCCTCCCTGGAGCTCCTGGCGCCCCTGGCCGACTACGCCGTCGTCAACGTCAGCTCCCCCAACACCCCGGGGCTGCGGGACCTGCAGGAGGAGGCCCAGCTGCGGCGGCTGGTGGAGCGGCTGCGGCGCCTGCCGGCCTGCCCGCCCCTGCTGGTCAAGATCGCCCCCGACCTGGAGGACGACGCCATCGACACCATCGCCCGGCTGGCCTACGAGGAGGGGCTCGCCGGTGTGATCGCCGTGAACACTTCGGTCCACCGCCTCGGACTGGATGGGCGCCGGCTGGTGGCCACGGGCCGCACCCTGGCCGAGGAAACCGGAGGACTGAGCGGCCGGCCCCTGCGGCGGCGGGCCGTTGAGGTGCTGCGGCGGCTGCGGGCGACCGCCGGTCCGGCCCTGCCGTTGATCGGTGTGGGGGGCATCGATTCGGCGGAGGCCGCCTGGGAGCGGATCAGCGCCGGAGCCTCCCTGATCCAGATCTATACGGGTTGGATCTACGAAGGCCCCGCACTTGTGCCCGCGATTCTGGAGGGATTGTCCCGCCAGCTCGACGGCCATGGATGCCGGACGCTTTCGGAAGTTGTAGGTTCGGGGATGCCTTGGCGCCCATGATTCGGTAACTTTCGCAAGCACCGGATCGGAGCCTTGGTTTTTTCTGGCCTGATCGGCTTGAAGGATGATCTGGAGGATCGTCTGAGGCCCGTCCGTGCTCAGCTCTTCCCACGCCAGTTGCTGCTGGAGCTTCAGGACGATTCCCTGAAGGGCCAGGTGCTCAGGGGATCGGGTCCGGAGGCCGTGAGCATCGATCTGCCCCTGCCGCCCCTCACCTGCCTGGATGGCCAGCCCCTGGAGAAGGAGCCCCTGGGTGACCTGATCGGCGATCTCCTGGTGCGCGACGGCCTGCTCGATGCCGTCGTCCTGGCGTCCCTGCCCGAGAGGGCGGCGCAATGGCGGGTTATCGACTGGCCCTTCGAAGCCATCCCCGACGACCCGATCGCGGCCTTGCGGACCATTGACCCGCCCTTGAACCTCGCGGTTCCCCTGTCGGAAGCCACGATCGATCTGCGGCCCCTGGCGGGATCCACCCCCCGGCTGCTGATGGCGGTGGCCTCCCGAAAGCTGGTGGACGACTGGATCGATGTCTTCAATCTGGCCGGCGTCCAGCTCGAGCGGCTGGCCCCGGCCCAGTCCTGCCGTCTGGCGGCGGTCACCTCGCTGCTGGAAGCGGCTCCGGTGGATGAACTCACCGTCCTGATCCATCCGCACCCGGCCGGCGCCCAGCTGCTGCTGATGCATCGGACCGAGCCGGTCTTCGACTGGCCGCTCCCCCAGGACGACGAGGCCCTGGTCAGGGAGGTGAACCGCTGCGTGACCTTCTACCGACGGCGGGATCCCTCCATCCGTCGGCTCCGGCTGTTGCTCAGCGCGCCCCTCCCCAGCCAGGACAGCCTGCAGGACGCCCTGGGCGTGCGGGCCGAGATCCTGACCCCTGAGCCCTTCGGGTCCCTGGTGCTCCAGGGGCTGGCGATGGCGGAGTCGGTCCGATGAGCCCACCGATCCTCGATCTGCTTCGGGAGAGGCGCAAGGAGCTTGGCCAGGAGAGCATGGTCTCGGCCCTGCAGGATCTACGCCCCCTGCTGCTGCGCGGTGCCCTGATCGGGGCGATCGTCCTGGGCGGGTCCGTCCTGGCCAGTGCCTTGGTGTTTCTCCGCTTCCAGTACGTCCGGATGCAGACCGCCCAGCTCACCCGGTTCGAAGCCGAGTCCACCAAGCTGCAGGCGGAGTTGGCGGCCAGCCGGGCCAAGCTTGAGCAGCTGGCGGCCACCAACCGCAACCTGACCGAGGGGCTCACCACCCTGCGCACCTCGTCGGCCCTCCTGGCCGACCTGCAGCTGCGCACCCCCGAGGGCATCCAGATCCAGAGCGCCGAGGCCGAAGGCACCAATCTGGTGCTCAAGGGACAGGCCCTCGATCCCCTCGCCTTCGCCCGCATCAATGCCCTGCAGCTGGAACTGTCCCGCTCCCCGCTGCTGAACCCCAAGGGTGTCGCCCTCGTCAAGCTGGAGCGGGTTCCGCCCAGCGAAGCGCCGACCGGCCAGGCCGGGACCGCGGCCCTCCCTCCCACCCCCGCGACGGTCCGCTTCGAACTGTCGGGGCCGTTCGCGACCCTGCCCCCCGCCCGCCAGCTGAGCGTCATGCGCCAGCTGGGTTCGGAGGGCATGGTGCGCCGGCTGCAACTTCTCCAGGCGGAGGGCCTCATCCCATGACCAACCTTCAGCAGGGTTCCAAGCGCCTCCCGGTCGCCAGCCTGCGCCTGATCTGGCTGCTGCTGCCTGCGGGCGTGTTGGGCGGGCTCGGGCTGCTGGTGATCCTGGCGGGCCTGGTGCCCCTCTGGGCCGGCCTGCAGCGCGACAGCCAGCGGCTCCAGGAGCTCGAGCAGCTGCGGGATCAGGTGACGCTGATGCGGGGCCAGCTGGTGGCCACCCAGGAGAGCACCGAGGCCGCCATGGCCAGCAAGGCCAAGATCGAGCGGCTGATCACGGGCAACGGCGACCTGTCCACCTTCCTGGCCATGCTTGACCGCGAGGCCGCCGCCTCGGGTGTGGAGCTGACCCTGTTCGAACCCACCCAGGCCGCAGCCACTGCCGCCGGCACCCCGCCCGGGGCGGCCCCCGCGGCCCCCGCCGCTCCACCTCCCGGGGCAGCACCGCCAGCGACTGGGGCTCCGGCTCCGGGAGCCGCCCCTGCCGACCCGCTCGCGTTGCAGGGGCTCACCCTGCGCACCCTGCTGGTGTCGGCGAAGGGGACCTTCCCCTCCCTGCTCTCCTTCCTGCGCCGGCTGGAGGCCCTCAACGTCCTAGTGGTCCAGAGCGACCTCAGCCTCACGATCCCCGAAACGGAACCCTCCGAGCGCAACCAGCCCAGCGCCATCTCCAGCCCGCCGGTGCTGATGAAGCTCACCCTGGGTCTGTACAGCCGCACCCCGGCCCCGGCGGCGGCAGCCCCGGCCCCGGCGGCGGCGCCAGCTCCGGCGCCCGCACCGCCAGCAGCACCGACCCCAGCTACCCCAGCCCCTTCCAACTGACCCATGCCGATGCAACGGGATACGGCAACTGGCCGTTTCGTCCGATCGCCGATACCATTCGTCGGATTCGGAGATCAGTGGAACGTGGCAAAACGTCAGTGGCGGCACGTTCTTTCTGCGTCTCTCGGCCTGGTGGCCCTCCAGGGATCGGGTGTGTCCGCCGCCTTCGCCACGGTCGCCCCAGCACCTGTAGCTGGTGCCTCCGGCGCACGGTTTTCGGAGATCGCCCAAGCCAGCGGCTCCCTCGACATCAAGCTCAGGCGGCTGCCTGATTCCGTCGAGGTGGTGATCGAGGGCACCGGCCCATCGCCGATGCTCCAGCAGACCACCCAGGGAGCTGTCTGGCTGGGTCGCCTGCAGACCGCCCAGCCCATGACCCTGCGCCGCGGTCCGGTGCAGCTCTCCCTTCCCGAGGCCGGGCTGCAGAGCATCAGCTTTGAGGGTTCGGGCAACGTGTTCGATCTCAAGGTTTCTCCCACCCCCGGATTCCCGGTGGGCCGGCCCGTGGTGAGCGGCGACGGCCGCAGCTTGATCCTCACCTTCAACGCTCCGGCGCAGACCACCCTCCAGACCCTCACCCCCAACGTCACCACCCCGGGACGGGTGCCCCAGCCCGGCTTCGTCCCGCCCCTGCAGCCGCGCGCGGTGGCCCCGCCGCTCGGGGACATGGCCGTGGGGACCATGACCATCAGCAATCCCAGCTACGTGAGTGTGAGTGGCCCGCCGGTCACCATGACGCTCCGCAACGCCCCCGCGAAAGATGTCCTGATGGCCCTCAGCCAGCTGGGCGGTTACGGCTTCGTCTATGTCGGCGACACCGCTTCGCAAAGCGCTGGTGGAACGCCAGCAACGGATGGTACGGCTCCTGACATGCGACCCATTTCCATCTCCTTCCGTCGGGAGAACTACGGCCGGGCGATCAACTCGGCGCTCCTGGCGGCGGGGCTGCAGGGCAAGCGCGACGGCAACACGATCTTCGCCGGCCCCAACGTGCTGGCCAAGAGCTTCGGCTCCCAGCTTTCGAAGGTGTATCGCCTGAACCAGGTGCCCGCCAACTCGGCCGCCGACTACCTGGCCAATCTCGGAGCCCAGGTCACCAAGACCAACACGATCACCACGGCGGTCTCCGAGGGCGTCGCCGCCACGGCCGCGCCTGCCGGCAGCCCCACGGCGTCCACCACAACGGCCAGCACCATCACCACGGTGGAATCCTTCGGGGCCACCAATGGTCCCCTGATCGGCCTGCGGGCCACCACCGACACCCGCCTCGGCACCATCACCCTGGTGGGCGCCCCGCGGCTGGTGGCCATCGCCGAGCAGTACCTCCGGCAACTCGATCTGCGCCAGCGGCAGGTGGCCCTGTCGGTGAAGATCCTGGATGTGAATCTTCTGAATGAAACTGATCTCAATAACAGCTTCGCCTTCCGCTGGGGCAACAACTTCATCGTCAACGACAACGGCACCTTGGCGGCCAACTTTGGTGGTGTTCTAGGGGGCTCTTCATTCCAAAGAACCCTCGACGCCCCCCTCCTCCCGGGACAGCCACTCGCCGGCTTCGTCGGGCAGACCAACCCCGGTGCCGCTGTCGGGGCGACAGGGCAACCTCTCTATCCCAATAACAACTTCTTTGATTTCTTCCAGGCCAGGATCCTGGCGGACAATTCCAAGGTTTTGGCCAACCCAACCCTGATCCTCCAGGAAGATCCTTCTGTTCTGCGTGACGATTCGTCAGGCGGCGCTGGTGGCGGCGGCGGCGCGTCAGGCGGCGCTGGTGGCGGCGGCGGCGATACCGCGGGCTCCAGTCTCTTCTCTTCGTCCTTCGACAACATCGATGCCCCCATCGGCCGCAAGCGCGGCAATGAGGGCGTCGTGCGGGTGGGGATCAATGTGCCCACCAACGTCACCTCGAATGTGACCGGCACGTCCGCCACGGTGAGCTGCACCATCAGTGAACTCTCCACGGCGGGTCTGGTTCTGGGGGCCCGCGTTCAAAAGATTGACGACAATGGTTTTGTTACCTTCTCACTCTCCCCCAGCATCTCCGCAGTGGAACGGGAGGTAAGCGCTGGTAACCAGTGTCCCCCGATCAGCATCCTGCGGATTCGGAGGCTGGATACCGGGGTAGTCCGGGTACGAGATGGTCAGACCCTGATCCTCACGGGTGTCATCTCCGATTTCGACCGGGCCCTGGTGTCGAAATGGCCGATTCTCGGAGACATTCCCATCATCGGCCAGTTCTTCCGCGCCTCGTCCAACAACCGCGATAAGCGGGAACTGGTGATCATGGTGACGCCGCGCATCATCAATGACACCGAGGGCGGCACCTATGGCTACGGCTATCAGCCCTCCACCCCGGCATCCCGCGCTTTCCTGGGTGGCTCGCCCCAGCCGTCCATGAGCCCCTGATCGGGGACAGGCCCCGATTCAGAAGGCCAGCGGCAGCAGGAACTTCATCGCCAACGGGGCGATGGACGAGGCGAAGGAGGCGGCCCCGGAGAGCATCTGGCCGCCCATGCCGCTGCCCTGGTTGGCTTTCTTGCCGGGTTTGAGCAGGGCGGTGGCGACCTCGGTGAGCTGCTTCGCCTGGGCCTCCTCGCCGGCCTGGCCGTAGAGGACGGCGGCGTAGTTCAGGTCGGCGGCGGCCAGTTCGGTCTTGCCCTGTTCGGTGCGGCTCAGGCCCCGGGCCACCCAGCTGATCGCCGCGTCCGGCTGCAGCCGGATCGCCTCGGAGAACAGCTGCTCCGCCTGGGGATGGCGCCCCTCCAGGGCGGCGGTGACCCCGGCGTTGTGCAGCTCGGGGTAGCTCAGCACCGTCGGGGCCACGCCCCGGGCGTCCTGCCAGTGGCTGCGGGCCAGTCCGCCGGGATCGATCTGGGCGCCGCTGAGGTCGCTCTGGCGCAGGTCGGTGCCCTCCAGGTTCGCCCCGCGCAGATCGGCACCCCGCAGGGACGCCCCCTGCAGGCTGGTGAAGCGCAGGTCCGCCCCCTGGAGGCTGGCCCCATCCAGCCGGGCCTGGCCCAGGTTGGCGCGCTGCAGCTTGGCGCCCCGCAGGTCGGCGTCGCGCAGGTCGGCGTGCACCAGATCGGCATCCTGCAGCTTGCAGCGGGGGCAGTTGCGCTGACCCAGCAGCCGCATCAGATCGGCGTCGCTTCCCGCCCGTACCGGGCCGTCCAGCAGCAGGGCCAGCAGCGCCGGGCCGGTGAACAGCAGCCCCGTCAAGGCGAGGCGGGCGAACCCTTGGGGCCGTGTCATGGTCGCCTGTTCAGGGGTGGTCCCGTTGTACCGCCTCCGCCGGCCGGTTGCCGGTCCGCAGGGAACGGCGCAGCACCCGTCCCAGACGATAGGCCGTGCGTCGTCCCGCCCGGCTGGGGGCGGCGGCGAAGCGCTGCTGCTGGTAGTTGGCCACAAAGGCCTCCAGGGGATCGGCCAGGGACGGCCAGCGCTGGGCCAGGCGCCGGGCGAAGCCACCCAGGGTTTCCCCCGCCGCCGGTGCCATGCCCTGCCGGGCGAAGGCCCGCAGGGTGCGCTCCAGCTCCAGGCGCAGGGGATCGCCGCGGTGGCGCCGGCCCAGCCAGCCCAGGCCCCCCAGGCCGGCGGCCAGGCTGACGGCCACCGCCAGCAGCACCACCACCCCAAGCAGGTGGCGCTGCTCGCCCAGCAGCCGGGCCACCAGGGCCTGCTGCTGTTCGCCGTCGTACCCGAGCCACCAACGGGCCCAGGCGATGTCGAGGCCCCACCACTGCTGCTGGATCCAGTCCAGCGGGCCGCCGCCGGCCCGGCTCCCGGCCGCCGCCCCTGAGCGCGCCAGGGGGTCCCCCGCCGCCCAGGCGGTGGGATCGACCCGACGCCAGCCCTCCCCGGCCAGCCACACCTCACTCCAGGCGTGGGCGTCGGCCTGGCGCAGGTCCACGTAGCCGGTGCCGCCCACCGGCTGCACCCACTGGCCGCCCCGGTAGCCGCTCACCACCCGCGCCGGCACCCCCGCCGCCCGCATCAGGCTGGTGAAGGCGCTGGCGTAGTGGCCGCAGAAGCCCAGCCGGCTCTCGAACAGGAAGTGGTCGAGGGGGGCCTCTCGCGGCAGGGCCCCAGGCTCGAGGGTGTAGCGGAAGGGCTGGCCGCGGAACCAGCCGGCGGCAGCGTCCAGCCGTTCCCGGTCACTGCCGAGGCGCCGCCAGCCGGCGGCCAGGGCCTCCAGCCGCGGGTTCTCGCCCAGCGGCAGCAGCAGGTCGACGGGGCCGGGGGGGGCGGTGCGCCAGCCGGGCTGATCCGCCGTCCGGGTCAGGGCGTAGACCCGCCGCTGGCTGCCCGGGGCCCGGTTCAGCAGTTCGCCGCTGCGCTGCAGGCGCAGGTCGGCGGACAGGGGCCGGCCGGATCCGCTCCAGGGCACCGCCGCCAGGCCGCTGGGTTCGATCAGCCAGAGCTGGATCCCCTCCCCCGGGGCGGCGGGGGGCGGCGGCGGCGGGGCGGGCTGGCCGACCACCGGCCGGGGGAAGGTGGGGGCGGCGCTGCGCCAGCTGCGGCCGTCGAAGCGTTCATGCACCAGCACCCGCCAGTAGCGCTGCTCCTGGGGCGGGGGCTCGCCGCCGAGGGGGAAGGCGACGCGGGCGGCGGCCTGGCGGCTGACGGCCAGCCGGGCGATGGAGCCCGGCTCCATGCTGTCGCTGAGGCCGGTCATCGCCCCCATGCCCTGGCCCGCACCGAAGGTGGTGAAGGGCATCAGGCGGGGCAGCAGCAGGAACAGCACCAGGGCGATGGGCAGGGCCGCCAGCAGCACCTGCAGGCTGCGGCGCAGCAGCGCCTTCCAGTCGGGACCGGCCCCCAGTTCCAGGGCCAGCAGCCCGGCCAGGGCCATCAGGATGGCCAGCCCCTGCAGCAGGCTCGGGGCCAGTTCGGGGCGCAGGGCCGCCAGCAGGCCGGCGCAGACCAGCTGCAGCAGGGCCACCACCCGCCGTTCCTCGAGGCTGCGGGCTTCGCGCAGCTTTAGGGCCGTCAGCACCGCCAGGCCGAAGGCCAGCAGGCTCAGAGACAGGGCCGGCGACAGGCCCAGCAGACCCAGGGCCAGCAACCCCATGCTGAGCCACTGGAGGGGGGCGGCGGCGCGGCTCATCGGCAGCAGGCCAGGGCCGTCAGGCACTGGTCCCGGTGGAGCACCCCACGGCCGGGCGCCACGCTCTGGCCGTTCAGCTCCAGGCCGTAGCTGAGGCCCCGGCCGTGCCAGCTCCAGATGCGCTCACTGAGGTGTTCGAGGGCCGTCTCCAGGGGCACGCCGGGTTCCGGGGACAGCAGGGGGGCCGCCTCGGGGCGATCCAGGAAGCGCTTGGCGTACTCGCCCCGCCCCTGGGCCAGCAGCTTCCAGGCCAGGCGGCTGGGGCTGTCCTGGGGGCGATGGGGGGCCAGGTCGCGCCAGTCGTCGCTGCCGTCCTGGCGGCTGGCCAGGGCCGGCTCACCGTCCACCGGTGCCGAGCCGGCGGCCAGCAGCCGCACCGGTCCGGCCCGGCGGGCCGGGAAGATCAGCTGGGCCGTCTGCGGCTGCCAGCGCGACCAGCAGCAGAACAGCCCCAGGGGCGCCGTCGTCTGGATCCGCAGCAGCCCGGGCCGTTGCCAGCCCCGGCCCGGCGGGGTCCAGGCCACGGCCAGCTCATGCTCCCCCGCCGCCAGCGACAGGGCCGGCCCCGGGGCCTCCCGCCCCAGCCGCAGCCGCACCCCCTCGCTGCGGCCCGGGCAGCGCAGCCAGACCGGATAGGGGACCGGCTCGCCGGCGAAGCCCGGCGCAGGCACGCCGCAGGCCAGCTCCACGCCCTGGAGGTTGAAGTGGGTGAGGTGCAGGGTGAGCAGGAACAGGCTCAGCATCAGGAAGCTGAGCAGCAGCGTGCCGTTGCTCTGCATCTGGACCCCCACCACCTGCAGCAGCACCGTGCCCGCCAGCCAGAGCCAGCCGAACCGCGTCGGCAGGATGTAAAGGTTGCGCATCCGCAGCCGCACCCGTTCGCCCTGCTGGGGCCTACCGAAGTCCATCGACGCCTTCCTGCAGCCGCTGGCTCAGCTCCCCGTCGCCGCCGCCCCGCTGGCCGCCGTCCATGCGGTGCTCGCAGACGGCCGCCAGCACCGCCTGGACGTCGTCCGGAATCACATGGTCGCGGCCCTCCAGCAGGGACCAGGCACGGGCGGCGGCCAGCAGCGCCAGGCCGGCCCGGGGCGAGAGGGGATGGGCCTGGGACGGCTGGCGGCGGCTGCGCTCCAGCAGGTCGAGCACGTAGTCGAGCAGGGCGGTGCTGCAGTGCTGCCGGTCAGAGCGGTCCTGCAGCGCCAGCAGGTCCTCCGGGCCGAAGGCGCCGCTGAGGCCGTCGGGCCCCAGTCCCTCACCCTGCAGCAGGGCCCGCTCCGCCTGGCGGGGGGGGTAGCCGAGGCTGAGGCGCATCAGGAACCGGTCGAGCTGGGATTCCGGCAGGGCCGAGGTGCCCCCCTGGTCGAGGCCGTTCTGGGTGGCGATCACCAGAAAGGGCCGCGGCAGGGGATGGCTGGTGCCGTCCACGCTCACCCGACCGGCGGCCATCGCCTCCAGCAGGGCGCTCTGGGTGCGGGGGCTGGCCCGGTTGATCTCATCGGCCAGCAGCACCTGGCTGAACAGGGGGCCGGGCTGGAAGCGGAAGCTGGCGGCGGCGGGGTCGAACACGTTCAGGCCCGTGAGATCCGCCGGAAGCAGGTCGCTGGTGAAGCTCACCCGCTTGAAGCCGAGCCCGAAGCTGCGGGCCAGGGCTTCGGCCAGGGTGGTCTTGCCCATGCCGGGCAGGTCCTCGATCAGCAGATGACCGCGGGCCAGCAGGCAGGCCAGGGCCAGCCGCACCTGATGCTCCTTGCCCAGCAGCACCTCGCCGATCGCGCTGATGACCGGCTGGAGGGGGGAAGTGGGCACGGGGGAGGGCGGCGCACCGATGGCCCACCCATTGCAGCAGCCCGACCAGGGTTCCGTGTTACAACCGCCTTAATGTTCGCTGGAGCCGGTGCCAGCCCTCCACCCGGCGATGGGGACGCCTGAACCGCCCGATCCCCATGGCGGCAACCTGCAGGCGGCCGCCCGGCGGCTCGGCTGCCGCCCGGACCAGCTGCTCGATGCCAGCGCCTCCCTGGTGCCCTTCGGGCCGCCGCCCCGGCTGCGGCGTCTTCTGATCCGGGCCCTCGGCAGCGAACTGCGGGACTATCCCGACCGGGACTACACGGCCCTGTGCGACGCCATCGCCGCCTGGCACGGCCTGGATCCGGCCCGGGTCCTGCCCGGCAACGGGGCCGCCGAGCTGTTCACCTGGGCGGCCCGGGATGGGGCGGCCGCCGGCCTGAACCTGCTGCCGGCGCCGGGGTTCGCCGACTACCGCCGCGCCCTGGACTGCTGGGGCGGCGCCTGGCGCCAGCTGCCGCTGCCGCTCGACTGGTCCGGGGCCGGACCGGGCCCCTGGCCCCTGGCCGAGGCTGCCACCAACGCCGCCGGGTCCGGTCCGGCCGTGCTCTGGCTCACCAATCCCCACAACCCCACCGGCCAGCTCTGGAGCCGGCGGTCGCTGGAGCCCCTGCTGGAGCGCTTCGCCCTGGTGGTCGTGGACGAGGCGTTCCTGCCGCTGGTGCCTGGTGGGGAGGAGCACTCGCTGGTGCCGCTGCTGGCGGCCCATCCCCAGCTGGTGGTGATCCGCAGCCTCACCAAGCTCTTTTCGATCGCCGGGCTGCGGCTCGGCTACGCCCTGGGCGACCCCGGGCGGCTGGCCCGCTGGGCCGGCTGGCGCGATCCCTGGCCCGTCAACGGGCTGGCGGCGGTGGCGGGCCGCTTCCTGCTGGCCGATCAGGCCGGCCTGCGGCGCTGGCAGGGGCGGGTGCAGCGCTGGGTGGCCGGGGAGGGGGCCTGGCTGGCGGGCCGGCTGGCGGCGCTGCCGGGCCTGGAGCCCCTGCCCTCGGCCGCCAACTACCTGCTGGTGCGCAGCCGCCCGCCGGCCGCCTCCCTCCAGCCGCTGCGGCTGGCGCTGGAGCGCCGCCACCGGATCCTGGTGCGCGACTGCCGCTCCTTCGAGGGTCTCGGCGAAGACTGGCTGCGGATCGCCGTCCAGGACAGGGCCGGCAACCGGCGCCTGCTGGCGGCCCTGGGAGAGATCAGCCGCGGCCCATGAGCTGCTCCAGCACCTGCACCAGCCGGCGGTCGGCGTCCCGCACCGCCAGGGCTCCCATGCCGTCGCCCATCGCCGCCAGGGGGTCGGCGGCGGCGGCGCTGCCCCGCAGGCGGGGCCCCAGCAGCCGCCAGACGGCCCGCTCCAGGGCGGGCTCCCCGGGCTCGTGCTGCCAGACGATCACCGCGGCACCCACGGCGGCGGCGGCGGCGGCGTTGGCGTCCTGATGGCGGTCGGCGGCCGCCGGGAAGGGCACCAGGATCGCCGGGGTGCCGCAGACCGCCAGTTCGCTGAGGCTGCCGGCGCCCGCGCGGCTGATGGCCAGGTCGCAGTGCTGCAGCAGGCCCGGCAGCTCATCGCTGAAGGCCCGCTCGACCACCCCGTTGAGGCGCAGCTGGCCGGCGTCCGGATCCTGGCTGCCGGTGAGGTGCACGACGCGGCAGCCGCTGGCCGCCAGCCGCGGCAGCAGGGGCCGCACCATGCGGTTGAGGCGCAGGGCCCCCTGGCTGCCGCCCATCACCAGCAGCAGGGGGCCGGCGCCCCGGGGCACCCACGCCGGCAGGTCCGCGGGGGTGAGGAACGACCGCCGCACCGGCGTGCCGCACACCAGGGGACGGCAGCGGGGCAACCGCTCGACCGCCTGGGGCAGGCCCACGGCCACGCGCGTGCACAGGGGCCCCAGCAGCCGGGTCACCCGGCCCGGGACGGCATTGCTCTCATGCAGCACCACCGGCACCCCGCACCAGCGGGCGGCGAGGATCGCTGGCGCGGCGATGTACCCGCCGCTGCTGAACACCGCGCTCACCCCCTCGCGCCGGATCAGGCGCCGCACCGGCACCACGGCCAGCAGCAGCTGGAGCAGGTTCCAGAGCCTGCGCAGTCCTTTCCCCTGCAGCCCGCCGGCCCGCACCGTGTGCAGGGGGTAGCGGCTGGGCACCAGCTCGGTCTCCAGCCGGTCCGGCACCCCCAGCCAGTGCACCTGCCAGTCGTCCGGCAGGGCCTCGGCCACCGCCAGGGCCGGGAACAGGTGGCCACCCGTGCCGCTGGCGGCGATCAGCAGGGTCGGCATGGGCGGGTGGGACGAGCGCGCCTAACTTAAAAGCCGACTCCGGTCCGCCCACCGCCGCCCCGGATCCCTCCCCCTCCATGGCTCCGTCCTGCCCGCTGAACGCCCCCAAGCCCCCGGTCCGGACGCCGCAGCTGCTCGGTGCCTGCCTGGCCGGCCTGGCGGTGGCGGCCGGCGCCGGCCCGGCCCCCGCCCTGGCGGCGCCGCCCTCGGCGGCCCAGCTGCAGGCCCTGGAGAGCGCCCTCAACAGCAGCTCCGACACAGCCCTGGCCGGCCTGCTGCAGGCCGGTCCCGGTCTGGATCCGGCCCAGCTGGAGAACCGCCGCCGCCTGCTGCGCCAGCAGTTCCCCGATGCCCGCTGGCAGCTGAGCTCCGGCAGCCAGCTGCGGGACGGCCAGCCCACGGTCACCCTGCGGGTGGAGGGCACCCGGCGCCAGGGCGGCACCACCTACCGGCTGGAGGCGGAGCAGCTGCTCGCCCTGCAGAGCGACGGCACCCGCATCAACGGCCAGACGGTGCTGCGGGAGAAGTCCCTGCTGCGCAGCGGTGAGAAGCCCGTGCCGGTGAGCCTGCTGATTCCCGACGCTGTCCTGACCGGCCAGCGCTACGACGTCGACGTGATCTTCGACGAACCCCTCGACGGTGCCCTCGCCGCGGGCGGCATCGCGGCCATCACCCCCCAGCAGCAGGCGGCGATGGCCAGCCCCAGCATGGAGCTGGGCGCCCTCGGCGGCGGCGGCCTGTTCAAGATCGTCCAGGCCCCCCTGTCCCCCGGCTCCCAGACCTGGGCGGTGCTGCTGGTCCATCCCGACGGCATCGTCAGCGCCACCAAGCGGGTACGGGTCGTCGCCGACCGCAAGTCGCTCGAGCCCTGAGCCATGGGCCGACCGCATCGGATCTGGGTGGTGGATGACGATCCGGACCTGCGCCAGCTGCTGGCCACCTACCTGGGGGAGCAGGGCTACGAGGTCCGCTGCATGGGGGATGGCGCCCAGCTGATGGCCCGGCTCGAGGGCCAGCGTCCCGATCTGCTGGTGCTCGACCTGATGCTCCCCGGCGACGACGGTCTCACCCTGCTGCGGCGCCTGCGGGACGGGGCCGACAACCTGCCGGTGCTGATGCTCACCGCCCGGGCCGATGCGGTGGATCGCATCATCGGCCTGGAGCAGGGGGCCGACGACTACCTGGCCAAACCCTTCCTGCCCCGGGAGCTGACCGCCCGCATCGAGGCCGTGCTGCGTCGCCGCGGCACCCTGCCCGGCGCTCTCCCCCAACCCGACGGGGCCAGGATCGCCTTCGGCGACCTGGAGGTGGACCTGGCGGCCCGCACCCTGGAGCGCCACGGCGAGGCGCTGACGATCACCGGCGGCGAATTCTCCCTGCTGGCGGCCTTCGTGCAGCACCCCCACCGGCCCCTGTCGCGGGAGCGGCTGATCGAACTGGCCCGGGGCCCGGGCAGCGACACCGACAGCCGCAGCATGGACGTGCAGGTGTCACGGCTGCGGCGGCTGATCGAACCGGAGCCGGCCCGGCCCCGCTACGTGCAGACGGTCTGGGGCTACGGCTACGTGTTCGTCCCCGATGGCAAGCCCCGTCAGTCCTGAGCGGGCCTGGCGGCCGTCGCTGAGGCGCACCCTGGGGTACCTGCTGGCGGGCACCGGTGCCGCCGCCTTCTGCCTGCTGCTGCTGCAGCTGCTGCTGGGTCGCCGGCTGGCCCAGCAGCAGCTGGTCCAGACCGGCTCGGAGGTGGCCGCGAACGTGGTGCTGGGGGAGGTGGCCCTGGAGCGTTTCAGCCCCGAAGTGCTCGGCCAGATCAGCGGCATGCAGCTGGTGGTGGGCCAGCAGCCGGAGCCGGGGCCCAGGCCCCGTCTCAGGGGGGACCGGCGGCTGCGCTGGCAGACCCTGCGGCTGCAGACGGAACTCTGCCACCGTCTGGCGCGCTGCCCGGCGGTGCGGCCGGCCTCCGCTCCGCGGCGGGGCGTGTGGGTGGAGATGGCCTCCCCCCTGGAGCCGGTGTGGCTGTTCGTCTCCCTGCCCTCCCCCCGCGGCTGGCCGCCCGATCCCCTGCTGCTGACCCTGTCCGTCGGCCTGGGGGGCCTCGGGGCGGTGCTGCTCTATCTCACCCTGGAGATCCAGCGGCCCCTGACCCGCCTGCAGGAGGCCCTGGCTGATGTGGGCCTCGAAGCCCTGCCCAGGGCCCTGCCGGACCAGGGGGCCCCGGCGGTGCGCCAGCTGATGGCCCGCTTCAACGCCATGCTGCTGCGGCTGGAGGACGCCGGCCGGGAGCGCACCACGATGCTGGCCGGCATCGCCCACGACCTGCGCAGCCCCCTCACCCGGCTGCGCCTGCGCCTCACCCTGGCCGCCGAGGGGCCGATGGCGCCGCAGGAGCTGGAGCGGGCCCATGCCGACATCCGCTCGATCGAGCGGATCACGCGCCAGTTCATGATCTTCGCCGGCGCCGAAGCCGACGAGACGCCGGTGCTCGTGCCCCTCGATGCCCTGGTGGCCGAGGCGGCGGCGGCGGTGGGGGACGTGCCCCTGGAGCTGGACCTGGAACCGCTGGTGCGGCGGGTCCGCCCGACCGCCGTGGCACGGGCGGTGGGCAACCTGCTCGACAACGCCCTCACCTACGGCCGGCCGCCCCTGCGGCTGGTGCTGCGGCCCCTGGGGCCGGGGGAGGGGGAGGGGCGGCCCCATGCTGAGGCCGCGGCGGTGGAGAGCGGCTTCGAGATCCAGGTCTGGGACTGCGGCGAGGGCATCGACCCGCAGCAGTGGCGCAAGGCCATGACCCCCTTTCAGCGGCTCGACCGGGCCCGCGGCGGCGAGGGGCACTGCGGCCTTGGCCTGGCCATCGCCGCCAAGGTGGCCCGCGACCACGGCGGCGACCTGCGCCGGCTGGAGGCGGCCGCGACCGACGCCACCGCCGAGCCGCTGCCGGGGCGCTTCGCCGTGGCGCTGCGGGCCTGGCCCCTGGCCGGGGGGTGAGGGGGGGTTCAGTTGCATCCGGTCACATCTCGCCGGTGGCCGGTCTGATCGCCGTCACACCTGCCGGTCACGATGGATCTGTTCGTGAGAAGCCCTCCCATGCCCTCCACCCTGCTCCAACCCTTCCGCGCCGCCGTGCTGGCGATGGTCCTGGGGTCCACCGGTGCCGCCATGGCCCAGAGCGGCCCCACCCCGGCCGGCCGTCCCACGCCGGCCCAGATGCAGAAGATCTTTCCCGAGCAGAAGCGCCTGGCCCTCAGCGATCAGCAGGCCCGCATCGCCATCCTTCAGCGCGGTGAGCGCTGCCTGACGGCCGCCGGCAGCAGCGAGGCCCTGCGCACCTGCATGAAGGAACAGCGCAGCGCCAGCCAGCGCCAGCGGGAGCAGCACCGGGCGGCGATGAAGGCCCTGTTCGAGCGCAACGGCATCCCCCTGCCCCAGTGGGGCAAGGGGGATCGCAAGGGGGGCTGGGGAGAGGGCCGGGGCCCCGGCTCCAGCAGCCTCTGAGGCCGGGCAGGCCCGGCCCTGAAGATGCGGCCTCAGGCCTCGTCGAGGGCGGCCACGCCGGGCAGCACCCGGCCTTCCAGCAGCTCCAGGCTGGCGCCGCCACCGGTGGAGATGTGGCTCATCTTCTCGGCCACGCCCACCTTCTCGACGGCGGCCACGGAGTCACCGCCGCCGATGATCGTGCAGCAGCCCTTGGCGCTCAGGTCGGCCAGGGTGTGGGCGATGGCGTTGGTGCCGGCGGCGAAGGCGTCGAACTCGAACACGCCCATGGGGCCGTTCCAGATCACGGTCTGGCAGTCGGCCAGGGCGGCCTGGAAGGTCTTCACCGAGTCGGGGCCGATGTCGAGGCCCATCCAGCCGTCGGGGATCGCGTCGATCGCGGTGGTCTGGCTGTTGGCGTCGGGGGCGAAGTTGTCGGCCAGCACCACGTCGGTGGGCAGCAGCAGCTGGACACCCTTGGCGGCCGCCTTGGCCTCCAGCTCCTTGGCCAGCTCCAGCTTGTCCTCCTCCACCAGGCTCTTGCCCACCGCCAGGCCACGGGCCTTGTAGAAGGTGAAGATCATGCCGCCGCCGATCAGCACCTTGTCGCACTTGTCGATCAGCGACTCGAGCACGCCGATCTTGCTGCTGACCTTGGAGCCGCCCACGATCGCGGCCAAAGGACGCTTGGGCTCATCGATGGCCCCCTGCAGGTACTGGAGCTCCTTCTCCATCAGGAAGCCGGCCACGCTGGGGCTCAGATACTTGGTCACGCCCTCGGTGGAGGCGTGGGCCCGGTGGGCGGCGCCGAAGGCGTCATTCACATAGACGTCGGCCAGGGCGGCCAGCTTCTCGGCGAAACCGGCGTCGTTCTTCTCCTCCTCGGCGAAGAAGCGCACGTTCTCCAGCAGCACCACATCGCCATCGGCCATGGCGGCCACCTTGGCCTCGGCGTCGGGGCCGATGCAGCTGTCGGTCTTGGTCACGGGCTTGCCCAGCAGCTCGCTGAGGCGGGCCGCCACCGGGGTGAGACGCATGGCCTCGTTCACCTGGCCCTTGGGCCGGCCGAAGTGGGCGGCCAGCAGCACCCGGGCGCCGTGGTCGATCAGGTGGCGCACGGTGGGCAGGGCGGCCCGGATGCGGGTGTCGTCCGTGATCGCCCCGGCCTCATCGAGGGGCACGTTGAAGTCGACCCGAACCAGCACCCGCTTGCCGCGGAGATCGTCGGCACTGAGGCTGGAGAGGGATCGCTTCGCCATGATTACGGATAAGGAAAGGCGGGGGGAGATTAGCCTCCGGCGCCTCCCGCCCCGCCGCCGCCGCGATTCGGTTCTTCCCACCCCCGCTCCCTGGCGGCCGCAACGGTCGGCGCTAGGACAAGAGGACCGGGCCTTCCGCCATGTTCGACACCGTCCTGTTCCCCATCGACCAGAGCCGCCAGACGATGGAAACGGCGGCCGTCGCCCTGCAGCTCGCCCAGCGCCACGGCAGCCGGGTGGTGCTGCTGTCGGTGGTGGAGGCCGAAGAAGGGGTGATGCACGATCCGGCCGATGTGGCCCGCCTGCTGGAGCAGGCCCGCGCCAGCTTCACCCAGGCCGGTGTGGCCTGCGAGGTGCTGGAGCGGGAGGGAAAGCCGGCCTTCGTGATCGGTGATGTGGCCGATGAGATCAACGCCGATGTGATCGTCATGGGCACCCGCGGCATCACCCTCGAGGGCGACCACCAGAGCACCGCCGCCCGGGTGCTGCAGCTGGCGCCCTGTCCGGTGCTGGTGGTGCCCTGATGCCGGACGTCGGCGACACGGTCCGCCTCAGCACCGCCGCCCCACCGATCCAGTGGTACCCGGGGCACATCGCCAAGGCGGAGAAAGCCCTCAGCGCCAACCTGGAGAAGGTGGACCTGGTGATCGAGGTGCGCGACGCCCGCATCCCCCTGGCCACCGGGCACCCGCGGCTGCAGCGCTGGATCCGGGGCAAGCAGCATCTGCTGGTCATCAACCGCCGTGACATGGTCAGTCCCACGGCCCGTCTGGCCTGGGATGGCTGGTTCCGCCAGCGGGGGGAGGTGCCCTGGTGGTGTGACGCCAAGGTGGGCACCGGCGTGAAGCAGTTGCAGCAGGCGGCGATCCGGGCCGGCGAGGCGCTCAACGCCCGCCGTGCCGGTCGAGGCATGAAGCCGCGCCCCGTTCGGGCCCTGATGCTCGGCTTTCCCAACGTGGGCAAGTCGGCGCTGATCAACCGGCTGGTGCGCCAGAAGGTGGTGGAGAGCGCCCGTCGCGCCGGGGTCACCCGCAGCCTGCGCTGGGTGCGGCTGGGCCAGGACCTCGACCTGCTCGATGCCCCCGGCGTGCTGCCCCCCCGCCTCGATGACCAGCTGGCGGGCCTGCGCCTGGCCCTCTGCGATGACATTGGCCTGGCCTCCTACGACGGCGAGGCCGTGGCCCAGGCCTTCCTGCGCCTGCTGGCCCAGCTGGAGCCGGTGGCGGCGGCCGGCGTGGCGCCGGGGCTGCTGGAGCGCCGCTACGGGGTGACGGTGCCGCCGTTGCCCGGAGCGGACCCCGAGCGGCCGGTGCCGGATGCGGAAGCCTGGTTCGCCGCGGCCGCGGCCCGCCACACCAGCGGTGACACCGCCCGCATGGCCCAGCGCCTGCTCGATGACTTCCGCCGCTCCCTGCTGGGGCCGATCTCCCTGGAACTGCCGCCCCCCGAACGGCCTGCCCAGGAGCCGGCCCCCGGCTGATGGGCGCGTTCGGGGAAGGCGAAGGGGAGCTGCTGAGGCTCCATTACCCGAAGCCGCTGCCGATGCGGCTCGACCGCTGGCTGGTGTCCCAGCGGCCCGAGCAGAGCCGGGCCCGCATCCAGAAGTTCATCGAGGCGGGCTACGTGCGGGTCAACGGCGTCACGGGCCGGGCCAAGACCCCCCTGCGCACCGACGACACCGTCGAGCTGTGGATGCCGCCACCCGAGCCCCTGCCCTACCTGGTCCCCCAGCCGATGGCGCTGGATGTGCTGTTCGAGGACGAGCATCTGATCGTGATCAACAAGCCCGCCGGGCTCACGGTCCATCCGGCCCCCGGCAACAAGGACGGCACCCTGGTGAACGGCCTGCTGCACCACTGCCCCGACCTGCCGGGCATCGGCGGCGAGATGCGCCCCGGCATCGTCCACCGCCTCGACAAGGACACCACCGGCTGCATCGTCGTCGCCAAGAGCCAGGAGGCCCTGGTGAAGCTGCAGGTGCAGATCCAGAAGCGCATCGCCTCGCGGGAGTACCTGGCGGTGGTGCACGGCCGGCCTACGGCCGAGAGCGGCACGATCGTGGGGGCCATCGGCCGCCATCCGGCCGACCGCAAGAAGTACGCCGTGGTGACCGACAGCACCGGACGCCATGCCTGCACCCACTGGCGCCTGATCGAAACCCTCGGCGACTACGCCCTGCTGCGCTTCAAGCTCGACACGGGCCGCACCCACCAGATCCGGGTCCACTGCGCCCATACGGGCCATCCGATCGTGGGGGATGCCACCTACGGCCGCTGCCGCAAGCTGCCGGTGGCGCTGAGCGGCCAGGCCCTGCACGCGGTACGTCTGGCCCTCGACCACCCGATCAGCGGCGAGCGGCTGGTGTGCGAGGCGCCCCTGCCGGAGGTGTTCGAGAAGCTGCTGCAGGCCCTGCGGCGGCGGTCGTCCTGAGGGCGTTGCTGCGGCAGACTTGAAACCCTGGATCCCGGTGTCATGGCCCCGGCGCCGCGACGGCTGTTCGTCGACCAGTTCTTCGTCGGTTGGGTCTATGGCCCCTGGGTGGTGGCCGGCCTGCTGGTGATCCTGGCGCTGCGGCTCTTGCTGGCGGAGGATTTCAACCTGCACAGCCATGCCTGGGGGCTGTTCGGTAACGCCGCGATCTGCTTCTCGATCGGCTGCGTCTGCAAGCTCTCCTGGGCGATGGCGCGGGTCGGTGCCGTGCGCCAGCTGGAGCTGCAGCTGCGCCGCGAGCTGGGCCTGCGCTGATGCCGATGACCCGATCCCAGCTTGGCCTGGTCGTCACCCTGCCCTGGCTGGCCGCCGGGGTGGTGCTGCTGGCGATGACCCGCATCCAGGGGGAGACCCGCCAGGCCCAGCTGGGGCTGTTCGGCAGTGCGGCGATCTGCTTCTCGATCGGCTGCCTGGCCCGCACGAGTCTGGGACTCCACGATCTGACCCAGGACCACAACACAGCCCCCCCGCCGGTGGCACCTCCTGCCGCCCCACCCGGGGCCTCCGGCGGGGCCCGGCAACCGTGATCCGGCGTCAGCTCCGACGCTGCCTGGCCCCGGCCCTGGGCCTGGCGCTGGCGGCACCGATAGCCCAGGCCTGGGGCCAGGAGCTGATCGCCGCCCCCCGGCCCCGCCGCCTGCCGCCCCCCTCCCCGGCGCTGCTGCGCAGCCTCCAGGGGTACAGGACGACCTTGAGCGTCTCGACCGCACCCTGCTGCCCGCCGCGCCCGAGGCCGACGTCACCGGGGGGCCGGACCCCACCCTCCCAGCCCTGACCGATCCGTCGCTGCCGGCGCCCGAGGCGACGGCCCTGCCCCAGGAACCCGAGGCGGTGCGGATCGCACGGCGCCAGCGGCTCAGCCTGGTCGAGGCCCTGGCGGTGGCCGTGCGCAACGACCCCGATCTGGCCGCCGCCGGGCTCGGCGTGCGCGAGCAGCAGGACCTGGCCGGTTCGGCCCGGGGGCGCCGCTGGCCGGAGCTGGGCCTGAACCTGGCGGGCGGCTTCAGCCAGCAGCGCTCCTACAACCAGGTGTGGACCGACAACGCCGGCATCTATCCGGCGGGCTCCCCGTTTCTGGTCCGCAACCAGAGCTGGAATGTGGTGCAGTCCAACGTCGGGGCGGCTGCCGCCCGGGTGGAGCTGGCCTGGGAGCTGCTCAGCCCCTACCGCGCCGCCGCCATCGCCGAGGCCGACGACAGCCTCAAGGCCTCCCGTCAGCGCTATGCCGATCGGCTGCGCCAGCTGCAGCTGGATGTGAGCATCGCCTACTACGGCCTGCAGCTCGCCGACCAGCTGCTGCGGATCCGCCGGGCCGTCGTCGACAGCGACACGGTGGTGCGCGACCAGGTGGCGGCGCTCCAGCAGGGGGGCCTGGTGCCGCGGCTGGACCGGCTCCGGGCCGAGGCCGTCCTGCAGCAGAGCCGCTATCGCCTCGAGCAGGCGGAAGCCCTGCAGCTGAGTCGCCAGCGCCAGCTCAGCAACCTGATCAACGTGCCCTTCGACGTCAGCCTGCGGGCCAGCGATGCGGTGCGGCTGCAGCCCCCCTGGCCCCTCGATCTGGAGCAGACGATCGTGCGCGGCTGGCAGGACAACCCCCAGCTGCGGGCCCTGCAGGCCGCCCGTGACGCCCTGCTGCGCCAGGCCGACCGCCGCGCCGCCGAACTGCTGCCCAGCGTGCGGCTGGTGGCCACCGGCGGCTACGGCCAGGGGCTGATCACGCAGCCCGTGATCCAGCTGGAGGGCTGCTGCAGTTCGGCCCTCATCCCCCAGCTGCTGAACCAGCGCTCCGACTGGGCGGCGGGCCTGCAGCTGCACTGGCGCTTCTTCGACGGCGGCGTCACCGCCGGCGCCGTGGCCGCCAGCCGCAGCGCCGCCGACCGCACCGACCAGCAGCTGGCCCGGGAGCGCAACGCCATCCGCCAGCGCCTCGAGGCCGCCTTCTATGACCATCGGGCCGCCTTGCGCCAGATCGTGGCGGCCCGCGCCTCCTACAGCGCCTCCCGCGAGGCCTTCCGTGACGTGCGGGCCCGCTACCAGCTGGGGCTGGCCGACTACAGCGATGTGGCCGACACCGTCGCCACCCTGACCGGGGCGATGGAGGGGGTGGCCGAATCCACCACCCTGGCCAATGTCAGCTATGCCCAGCTGCTGCGCGAACTGCTGCCGGTGCCGGATCGGCCCGATCAGCCGGTGGCGCTGCCGCTGGTGCTGGGCGGCTCCTGAGTGTCGTCCTGCCGTTGCTGCAGCCGCTGCCAGCGGCGCTGGCGCCAGGCGAAGGAGCGCCACAGCAGCAGCACCAGCAGGGCGGCGAACCAGAACCACACCTCGGGGGCATTGGCGTGCAGCAGCACCATCAGCAGGGCCGCCTCCAGCACCAGCCAGGGCAGTTCCCGGGTCATGGCAGGGCGTCCCGCTGCCGCAGGGGCGGCTGGTCCTGGCGCTCCTGCTGGCGCAGGGTGCGGTAGCTGCCGGTGAGGTCGCGCAGCAGCGGCAGCAGGTAGCTGACCGGTGGACGCCATTCGACATAGCCGTGGGCCTTGAGCGTCAGCCCCTCGCGGATCGGAAAGACGCTGCTGCCGCGGCTGAGGGTCCAGCGATAGCCGTCGAGGCCGGAGCCGCCGGCGGCGGGCAGCAGGGCGATCTCGGTGCGCATCACCGGCCCGTTGCGCACCAGGGCCTCCGCCAGCTGGGGGTTGCCCATGGTGGTGTCGACGTCCTCGCGGGTGGCGGGCAGCGGGTTGATGTTGCGCACCCGCCCGCGGATGCCGCCGAAGCGGCCCCGTTCGTTCCAGTCGGGCACCACCTCCATGGCCAGGCCGGGGCGCAGGCGGCGGGCATCGGCCGGGGCGAAGTAGGCCACCGCCTGCAGGGCCTGGCCGCCGCCGTCGGCGTCGCTGCGGTCCGCCCGGGGGCTCCCCAGGGTGCCGAGGCGCTGCCCGGGCTTCACCGTCTGGCCCCGCACCACCTGCAGATCGAGCAGCCGTCCGTTCCGGGTGGCGGTGAGGGTGCCGTCGTAGGCGAGGCGGGTCTGGGTGACCCGGACCTTCTCCCAGGCGTCGATGGCCTCCCGTTCACGGATCCCCAGCTCGGCGACGCTGTTGTCGAGCTGGATGGCCCGATCCTCGCTGGCCACCACTTCCGCGGCCAGGGGGGCCACCACCTCGCGGCGGGCCAGATGGCGGAAATCGGCCACCTTCTGGTCGTAGACCCGGCGCAGGGCGTCCAGGCGCTCGCGGTTGCCCTCCAGCTGGGCCAGGGCGGTGTCCCGCAGCCGCCGGGCCGAGGCCAGCCGCGCCCGGTCGCGGCGGTCGAGATCGGCGTTGATGCGGATCAGTTCCGCCAGGTCCTTCTCCTGGCGGCGCAACTGCTGCTCCAGCGTGGGCAGGTAGAGGCGGACCAGGGTCTGGCCCCGGCTCACCCGCTGGCCCTCCCGCACCGGCAGGCTGAGGATCTGGCCCTCGGCCCGGGAATCGATCACCGTGGCGCCGCCGGGCACGATCACCACCCCCCCGGCCGACCACCTCGGTGGGCACCGGCCAGAACAGGAACCAGCCGGCCGTCATGGCCCAGGCGCTGCCCAGGGCCACGAGCACCCGCCGCTCCGAGGTGTCCTCCGGCGTGCCCATGGCCACCCTCAGCCCCGCAGCCGTTCCACCAGGTGGGTGCCCACCCGCAGGGCATTGGCGATGGCGGTGAGGGACGGGTTCACGGCGCCGATCGTCGGCATGAAGCTGGTATCGACGACGTAGAGGTTGTCGAGCTCGTGGGCCTTGCAATTGAGGTCGAGCACCGAGGTGGCCGGATCGCGGCCGAAGCGGCAGGTGCCGGCCTGGTGGCCCACGGCGGCGATGCCCATGCTGTTGGCGATATAGAACTGGCGCTCCACCAGGTGGTTGCGGAGATAGAGGCGATCCAGCAGGCCCTCCAGACGGCTCACCAGGCGGGCCGAGGCGGTGAGGTTGTTGGGGGTGTAGCTGAGCTGGATCTGGCCCGATCCGGTCACGGTCACGCGGTTGTTCGGATCGGGGAGATCCTCGCTGGAGATCCAGAAGTCAAGGGCGTGTTCGGCGATCTTGTCCATGCTCCAGCCGGGCATCATGAAGGTTTCCAGTGGCGCGTAGCCCTTCATGATCGTGCCGTTGGTCTTGCCCGTCATCTGGATGTTGCCCATCGGGTAGTCGAAGTCGGCATCCCCGAGATACCAGTCGTTGATCGACACCGTTTTCTGGAAGATGGTGCGGTTCGGCTCATGGGCCAGGGCCACCATCGCCTTGCTGTTGTGGAACATGTAGTGGCGACCCACCTGGTCGGAGCCGTTGGCCAGGCCCCGGGGATGGCGGTCGTTGGCCGACAGCAGCAGCAGCCGGGCGCTGTTGGCGGCGCCGCAGCTCACCACCACCACATCACCGCTCACCGTCAGCGGCTCCCCGTCCCGCTCCAGTTCCACCGCCTTCACCGTGCGGCCGGATGCATCGGTGATCAGGCGCTTCACCTGGGCCCGCGTCAGCAGGGACACGTTCGGCTGCGCCAGGGCCGGCCGGATGCCCAGCACCTCCGCGTCCGACTTGGCATGCACCAGGCAGGGGAAGCCATCGCAGCAGTTGCACTTGCGGCAGCGGCTGAAGGCCATGTGGGCCTCGTCCAGCTGGACGCCGCTGGGGGCGTGGAAGGGATGGAGCCCGGCGGAGCGCAGGTCGTCGACCAGCTGCTGCATGCGCGGCTCATGGGCCACCGGCGGATGGGGGTAGGGACCGCTGCAGGGCGGCTCGGTGGGATCCTCACCGCGCTGGCCGTGCACGTGGTACATCTCCTCGGCCTGCTGGTACCAGGGCTCGAAGTCGGCGTAGCGCAGGGGCCAGGCCGGCGAGGTGCCGTCGAAGTGGGCAAGCTCCTCGAAGTCCTGCTGGCGCAGGCGGAAATGGGCGGCGCCATACATCTTGGTGGCGCCGCCGACGAAGTAATGGCTGCCGGGCTGGAAGGGCTTGCCGTGCTTGTCGAGCCAGGGATCCTTCGACACATAGCGGTTCTGCTGGAACACCGCTTCGGCGTCCCAGTTCTGGGGCTCCTGGGGCAGCCAGTCGCCCCGCTCCAGCACCAGCAGCTTCAGGCCCGTCGGCGCCAGGTGGCGGGCCAGGGTGCCGCCGCCGGCGCCGCTGCCGATGATCACCACATCGAAGTGGGCCCCGTGGCTCACCTCCAGCTGGGCCGGCTCCGGCAGGGGCGAGCTGTGCAGGCTCGGACCGGCGATGGCGGCGCTTGGGGAGGGGATGCTCATGGCTGGAGGGGGTAGCGGTTGAGCTGGTTGAGCATCTTGCAGACCATGGCGCTCCAGCCGGTCTGGTGGGAGGCGCCGACTCCACGGCCATTGTCGCCGTGGAAGTATTCGTTGAACAGGATCAGATCGCGCCAGTGGGGATCGCTCTGGAACAGTTCCACGGCGCCATTGAAGGGGCGGCGGCCCTGGCCGTCGCGGCGGAACAGCCCCACCAGCCGCTTCTCCAGCTCCAACGAAGCCTCCCAGAGGCTGATCCAGTGGCCCGAGCGGGTGGGGAACTCCACCTTGAAGCTGTCGTCGTAGAAATGGGCGAACTTCTGCAGCGATTCGATCAGCAGGAAGTTCATCGGCATCCACACCGGTCCGCGCCAGTTGGAGTTGCCCCCGAACATGGCCACGGGACTGTCGGCCGGGCTGTAGGCGAGCGTCTGGCTTTCCTTGCCCTCGGTGAACGTGTAGGGGTGCTGTTCGTACACCTTGGAGAGGGAGCGGATGCCGTAGGGGGAGAGAAACTCCTCCTCATCGAAGAGCCGCTCGCAGATGCGCTGCAGGCGCTCCCGGGGCACCAGGGTGAACAGCACCCGGTCGTTGTTCCAGATTCCCAGGTTCTCCACGATCCAGGAGGGCGTGGTGCGCTCATGGGTGAACCAGGCCAGGGTGTGGGTGACATCGAGCATCGGCAACCGTGCCACGGTGTCGATGTCGAAGCTCTGCACCGCCAGCAGGGGCACCAGGCCCGAGAGTGAACGGGTGCGCAGATAGTCGACGCTGCCGTCGGGCCGCTTGATGACGTCGTAGTAGAAGCCGTCCTCCTCGTCCCAGTTGAGGTAGTTGCGGCCGGCGGGTTTGTTGAGGCCGATGGCCAGCTGCACGAAATCCACCACGAACCGCTCGCAGATGTCGGCGTACTCCGGTTCCTCGCGGCTCAGCTCCACGGCGATCTGCAGCAGATTGAGGCTGAGCGAGGCCATCCAGGCCGTGCCGTCGCACTGCTCGATGATGCTGCCGTCGGCCAGGGGAAAGCGCCGATCGAACACGCCGATGTTGTCGAGCCCCAGGAATCCCCCCTCGAACACGTTGTCGCCGGAACGGTCGTTGCGGTTCGCCCACCAGCCGTACTCCAGGATCAGCTTGCGCAGGGCGGCGCGCAGGAAGGCCAGATCGGCGGCGTCGCTGTTCTTGCGATCGATCTGATAGATGCGCATCGCCGCCCAGGCGCCGATCGGCGGATTGGGGTCGGACAGGGCCCACTCGTAGGCGGGGGTCTGGGCGTTGGGGGCGGTGTACTGGGGCTTGCGCAGCAGCATGCACTGCTCCTTGGCCGTGGCCGGATCGAAGACGGCGAAGGCGACGGAGTGGAACATCAGATCCCACTGGCAGAAGTAGGGGTACTCCCAGCAGTCCGGCATCGAGATCACGTCGTGGGCGTGCAGCCGTTGCCAGAAGGCGTTCTGGGTGCGGCGCCGCTCGGCCGGCGGGGGCGTCCCGGTGGGGTCCCCCTCCAGCCAGCGCATCACGCTCCAGCCGTAGTACTTCTTGCACCAGAGCAGCCCGGCGGTGCCGGCCAGGTGGATGCGCCGGTCGTCCTCGGACAGCCCCGGCACCCGATGGTCGAAGTACTCCAGCCACTCCCGCTCGCGCTCGCTGAAGATCGCCTCGAACGTCTCTCCGAGCTCGGCCGGGCCGGGTGCGGGGCCGTCGATCCGATGCAGGCGCAGCTCCACCAGCCACTCCTCGCCCGCGGCCAGGGTGCGCTGCAGCACACGCCCCGCCTTGCTGCCCCGCAGGGCCGGATTCACCGCACCGGCCTCGCCGTCGACCACATGGCGATGGAAGCCGTCCTTCTGGAAGGGTGTGGCGTTGGGCTGGCCCCAGAGCCGCTCGCTGTTGGTTTCGTTGTCGGTGAAGATCCAGGCGCCGGGCTCCCGGCAGTCGAGCTGGTAGACCCCCAGATGGGGCAGGGCATCGGTGACGATCGAAGGGCCGCCGGCGTCACCGAGGGGGCGGATCCCGTGCTCGACCTCATCGGGGTAGCCCCAGCGCCAGGTGTTGCGCAGCCACAGGCTGGGCAGCAGGGTGAGGGGTGCCGATTCGGGGCCGAAGTTGGTGGCCCGAATGCGGATCAGCAGGTCCTCCGGTCCCGCCTTGGCGTACTCGATGACGACATCGAAATAGCGGCTGTCATCGAAGATGCCCGTGTCGACCAGTTCGTACTCGGGCTGGTCGCGGCCGCGGCGACCGTTCTCCGCCAGCAGGTCGGCGTAGGGGAACTCCCGCTGCGGGTACTTGTACAGACCCCGCATGAAGCTGTGGGTCGGGGTGTTGGCGAGGTGGAAGAAGTAGTCCTTGAGATCCTCGCCGTGGTTGCCTTCGGGGTTGCCGAGGCCGAAGGGCCGTTCCTTGAGGATCGGGTCCACGCCGTTCCAGAGGGCCAGGGAGAAGCAGAGGCGGCACTGGTCGTCGCAGAGGCCCAGCAGGCCGTCCTCGCCCCAGCGGTAGACGCGGGAGCGGGCGTGGTCGTGGGGGAAGGAGCGCCAGGCGTCGCCGTCGGCGGAGTAGTCCTCGCGCACGGTACCCCACTGGCGCTCGCTCAGGTAGCTGCCCCAGAGGCTCCAGGGGGCGAGGCCGTGGTCGCGCTCGGCCATGCGCCGGGTTTCCGACGGGGTGATGGCGTCGATGGCGGCGCGGCTGGGGACGCTGGCCGTCATAGGGAGGCCTTCAGGGCGGCGCCGATGCGCAGGGCATTGGCGATCACCGTGAGTCCCACCCCCACCGACGGACAGGAGGGCAGCACGCTGGCGTCGACGATCCAGAGGTTGGCCACCTCGTGGCTGCGGCCCTGCAGATCCACCACCGAGGTGGCCGGATCCGAGCCCATGCGGCAGGTGCCGCAGGCGCCGCCGATCACCGGCAGGGGTGCCTCGCCGCGGGGGTGGGTGGGGGCGGCCTTGGCGACCAGGGTCAGGGGGTCGGCCTCCACGGCCTTGAGGCAGTCGATCCAGCGGTAGACGAGCCGGTCGTGGGCCTCCCGGTTGTTGGCCGTGTAGTGGACCTGCAGCTGCTGGCCCCGCAGGGCGACCCGGTTGTGGGGATCGGGCCGCACGGCGCTCATCGCCCACCAGGTGATCGAACGGGCGGCCAGCTGCTCAAGGCCGAAGTCCGGCAGCAGGCGGGTCACCAGGGAGAGCACCGGCGGCGATTCGGCGAACAGGGCGTCCTGGAGCACCCCGCCGCCGCTCTGGATCGAACCGAGGGGGAAGTCGACGTTCTTGTCCCCCCAGTAGAAGTCGGTGATGCCATGGCCCCGGCCGTAGCGGCCCGAGTTGGGGGCGGCCGCCAGCTGCAGGATCGAGGTGAGCTGGGGCTTCATCAGGTTGCGGCCCACCTGGTCGGAGCCGTTGGCCAGGCCGCGGGTGTGGTGGTCGGTGGCGGAACGCAGCAGGATCTCCGGCGTGCCGATGGCCCCGGCGGCCAGCACCACCTGGTGGCTGCGGAACAGCCAGCGCTGGTGGTCGATCTCCACCTCGACGCCGCGCACCTCCTGGCCCGACGGGTTGACGTGCAGCTGCACCACCCGAGCGTTCTCCCGCACCGTCACGGTGCTGGAGCCCCGCGCCGGATCCACCCCGAACAGCTCCGCATCGCCGATGGGATCGACCGCCGAGTCGGACCAGCTCAGGGGCAGGTCGTAGGGGTGGAGGTCCTGGCGTTCGAGGGCGGCGCGCAGTTCCACCAGGAACGGTTCCACCGGCCGCGGCTTGGCGGGGTAGGGGCCCTGCATCGCCGGGGCGGTGGGATCGGCACCGGCCACGCCATGGACCCGGTAAAGCGCTTCGGCCCGCTCGTACCAGGGGGCCAGGTCGTCGTAGCGCAGCTCCCAGTCCGGGGACGGCCCCTCCTGGAGCGCCACGCCGGTGAACTCCGCTTCCCGCATGCGTTCCAGCACGCCACCCCAGATCTTGGTGTTGCCGCCGACGGCGTGCACCATCTGGGGGGAGAAGGGGTCACCGTCGGTGCCGAACCACTTCTCCTCGGGGTGGTACCGCGGCTTGCGGAACAGCCCCACCTCGGCGACGTTCTGATCGGCCTGGGGCATCACCCCACCGCGCTCCAGCAGCAGCACGGTGTGGCCCCCCTCGGCGAGGCTGGCGGCCAGGGTGCCGCCACCGGCGCCGCTGCCGATCAGGATCACGTCGTAGTGGGTGTCGTCGATGATCATGGTTCAGGCTCTCCAGACGTAGAGCAGCACGAACAGGATGATCCAGATCACATCCACGAAGTGCCAGAAAAGGGACGTGGCGATGACGCCTTCTTCACCGCCGTCGTAATTGCCGGGGACGAATGATCTGGCCAGCATCAGGCCCATCAGCAGGATGCCCGTGAGCACATGCAGGCCATGGAATCCCGTGAGCAGGTAGAAGGTGCCTCCGAAGGTGCCGGAGGTGAAGCCGAAGGGCAGGCCGCTCCATTCCACCGCCTGGCCGTAGAGGAAGTAGGTCCCCATGGCCATGGTCAGCAACCAGAAGCCCCGGAACAGCCAGATCTTTCCCTTGCCCTTGAAATGCTCGGCCACCACCATCGTGAAGGAGCTGGAGACCAGCACCACCGTGTTGATCAGGGGCAGGCGCCATTCGAGGCCGTCCACGCCGGCGGGCAGCCAGTCGATGGCGGAGAGACGCAGGAGCGCGTAACCACTGAAGAACGCCAGGAAGATGACGCTCTCGGAGCACAGGAAGATGATGAAGCCGGTGAGGTTGTGGTTGGCGTGCTGGCCTTCGCCGTGGGCCCCGGACGGGCTGGCGGGGGTGGCGGGGGTGCTGCTCATCGGTTGGCCTCCTGAAGGGTGAGGGCTCGCTCGATCTCCGCCTGGTGCTCCACCAGGGGTTCACCCGTGCCGTAGCCGTAGGGACGGCTGATCACGGTGGGCACGTGCTCGCCGAAGTTGTCCTCCGCCGGGGGTGACGGCAGCAGCCACTCCAGGCCGATGGCGTGCCAGGGGTTGTGCGGGGCCTTGGGACCCCGGGCCCAGGAGCTGATCATGTTGAGCAGGAAGGGGATGATCGAGACCCCCAGCAGGAAGGCCCCCAGGCTGGCCAGCACGTTCCAGAAGGCGAACTCCGGGTCGTAGGAGGAGACCCGCCGGGGCATGCCCATCAGACCGAGGGGGTGCATGGGCAGGAAGTTGAGGTTGGCGCCCACGAACGTGAGCAGGAAGTGCAGCTTGCCGAGGCCCTCGTAGGGCATGCGGCCGGTGAACTTGGGGAACCAGTGGTAGATGGCGGCGAACACGCCCATGACGGCCGCGCCATAGATCACGTAGTGGAAGTGTCCCACCACGAAGTAGGTGTTGCTGACGTGAATGTCGATCGGCACGGTGGCCAGCATGATGCCGGTGATGCCGGCGAAGACGAAGTTGAACAGGCCGCCGAGGCAGAACAGCATCGGGGTGGTGAGCCGGATCTTGCCCCGCCATAGGGTGCCCAGCCAGGCGAACACCTTCACACCGGTGGGCACGGCGATCAGCATGGTGGTGACCATGAACAGGTTGCGCATCCACTGGGTGACGCCACTGGGGAACATGTGGTGCACCCAGACGATCAGCCCCAGGCCGACGATGATGAAGGAGGCCAGGCACACATAGACGTAGCCGAACAGGGGCTTGCGGGAATAGACGGGAAACAGCTCCGAGAAGATGCCGAACACCGGCAGGATGATCACATACACCGCCGGGTGGGAATAGAACCAGAAGAAGTGCTGATAGAGCACCGGATCGCCGCCCCCTTCCGGCCGGTAGAACGAGGTGCCGACGCTGAGATCCATCAGCAGCATCACGGCGCCGCCGGTGAGGGCGGGCAGGCCGATCAGCTGCAGGGTCTGGGCGGCCAGGGCCGTCCAGCAGAACACGGGCATGCGGAAGAAGCCCATGCCCGGCGCCCGCATCCGCAGGATCGTGGTGACGAAGTTCACCGCCCCCATGATCGAGGAGACGCCGGAGAGCGCCACCGCCAGCACCCAGAGGAACTCGCCGTTGATCAGGTGGCCGAGGGGGTTCTGGAGACTCACCGGCGGATAGGACCACCAGCCGGAGGTGGCCGGGCCGCTGGGCACGAAGAAGCTGGCGATCAGCAGGATGCCGAACACCGGCACCAGCCAGAAGGCGGCGGTGTTGAGCCGGGGGAAGGCCATGTCGGGGGCACCGATCATGGTGGGAATCAACAGGTTGTTGAGCCCGTTGAGCACCGGGAAGATGAACAGGAACAGCATGATCGTTCCGTGCATCGTGTAGAGGCCGTTGTACACGGTGCGATCCACCAGATCGGCCTCGGGTGTGATCAGCTCGCCCCGCATGATCATGGCCAGCAGGCCACCCACCAGGAAGAAGAAGAAGGCCACCACGATGTACTGGATGCCGATCACCTTGGCATCGGTGCTGAAGCCGAAGTAACGCCGCCAGGAGGCGGGCGGTTCGGGGGAGAGGGCGGTGCTGGTCATGGCCTCAGGCGTCGTGGGGAAGGGAGCTGGAACCGGGGGCGTTCACCTGGGGCGGCGGGGCCGGCACCACCGTGGGCCAGCCGCCGCGGGGGTTGGTCTGGCGGTCGGCGTACTCGTCGGCCGCGACGCTGAGGCCCGGCTGCAGGGGGGCGGCGGCGGCCTGCTTCAGCCAGGCGGCATGGTCTGCGGCGGTCTCGACCACCACATCGGCCTGATTGGCGGCGAACCAGGTGCCGCTGAACTGGGAATCGCGCAGGCGGTAGCGCCCGAGCCGGGTGGGGGTGAGGCTGAAATCGATCGCCCGGCCCGGGATCACGTCCTGCTTGAGCCGGAAGGCCGGGATGAAGAAGCCGTGCAGCACATCCTCGGAGACCAGGCGGAAGGTGACCGGCCGATCCAGCTCCAGGTGCAGCTCGGTGCTGGAGACGTGCTCGGCGGGGTAGCGGAACTCCCACGACCACTGCCGGGCGATCACCTCAACGTCTTCAGCAGGCCCCGGGCCCTTCGCGGCGCCCATCGTCATCGGCTGGGGATCGCTCAGATGGATGTGCTCCATCGGCCCGAGCACGCCGAGCTGGGTGTTCACCTGAATGGCGTACCAGGCGATGGCCATCACCAGCACCAGCGGGATGGCGGTCCAGATCACCTCGAGGCGGGTGTTGCCCTCGATCGGCTCGGCGTCGCTCTCGTCGTACTTCTCGGCCCGGTGCACGAGCATCACCCAGGCCATCACCGAGATCACCCCCAGGAACACGAAGGTGCCGACGCCGGTCTCGAAGCTGAACAGACCGTCGACCAGTGGGGCGGCATTGGAGGCCTGGACCGGCAGCCAGCGGAGCGACTGCCCCGCCACCCAGAGGCTGATCAGCACCAACAGCCCCACCCAGAGGGCCAGGGCGACCAGGGCAATGGGGCTGGGGCGACGCGGGGGTGCGGAAGTCATGGCAGGGGGGCCCTCAAGGAAGGGCGTCGCGAAGGTCGGCGCCGTGGGCCAGGAGCTGGTCGGCGGTGATGTGGACGCCGAATTCAGCCGCCAGTTCGGCCCCGAGGGTGCCGTGCAGGCCGATCACCAGGAACAGGGCCAGGCCCACCAGCAGGTACAGCCACTGCACCTGGCGCCCCATGTCCCGGCGCCAGAGGAAGCGTTGGTAGCCGCGCCAGACGGTCATGGCGATGATCGCCAGCAGGATCGCCACCCCGCCGACGCCATGCCAGAGCATGGTTTCCATGCTCTGGAGGCCGATGCTGCTGGTGACGCCGGGAAGCGGCACCGCCAGCAGCATCTCGAAGAAGCCCGTCGCCACGGTGAAGAAACTGACGATGGCGCAGGCGAGCAGGTTGTACCAGCCCACGTCGTGGAAGCCGGCCCGGGTGATCGGCAGGGCCAGGAAGCGGAACACCCGCTTCTCGATCGGGTAGAGGGCGCCGACGACGTCGAAGGCGATGGCGATCACGAACAGGCCGATCGTGAAGTGGACCAGATTCGGGTGGATCGGCAGGCTGTAGGGCAGGTCGTTGGGCCCCAGCCAGTCGCCCAGCTGCTGGATCGGGACCTCGGCCTGGAGCACGGAGGGGGCCATCAGATCAGCCCGGCCCGTTCGGCGGCCACCACCGGCACCGTGTGCAGCCCGTACACCCAGATGAGCTGGTTACCGAGGGTGACCTGCACCACCACCAGTGCCGCCAGCACCCCGCCGGCGGCCAGGAAGGGCAGGGGCAGGGTCTCGGGATCCCGGTTGCGCAGCACGTAGCGCCAGCCGGTGAGCACCGAGAGGATGCCGGCCAACGACCATCCCAGGGTGCTGTGCAGATTGAGGATCGTCCGGGAGGCGCCATAGGGATCGGCCAGGCCCGCCTCCACCTGGCCGAAGATGATCGCCACGAAGATGGCTCCGGTGGCGAACAGCAGATTCCAGAAGCTGACTTCAAACAGATTCGGCCGCCGCAGCACGACACCGATCAGATCGAAGACCACGCTGATCACCGCCATGGCGATGACGAAGTGGACCACGATCGGATGGATGGTGTCCATCCAGGGCAGGTTGTGATCATTGAGGGCTGGCAGCAGTTGCTGCATCGGGCACCGGCCGGGGAGTGCCCCTTCACCATGGCCAGGCTCCGGCGGCTGGCCTGGGTCTGTGAGCTTTTGTTGCAGGATTGTGGCAATATGCCGACGTGGCCGGGAGCTCGCCGTTTCCGGGATCCTCCCTAGCTTTCATCTATCCCGCGGACCGCATCGATGGCGAAGGAACGCTTCTTCCTCGAGCTGGAGCCGAGCGAAGCCGTGATGAAGAGCTGGCCCCATGTGGTGATCGTGGGTGGTGGTTTTGCGGGTCTCAAGGCGGCCCACCGGCTGGCCGGCCAGCCGGTGCGGGTGACCCTGGTGGACAAGCGGAATTTCAATCTTTTCCAGCCGCTGCTCTATCAGGTGGCCTCCGGCCTGGTGTCCGAGGCGGATGTGGCGACGCCCCTGCGGCTGCTGCTCGCCAAGGCGGCCAACGTGCAGGTGCTGCTCGGTGAAGTGGTCGATCTCGATGCCGCTTCCCGGGAGGTGGTCTTCAACGATCGCCGCCTGCGTTACGACAGCCTGATCCTGGCCACCGGCTCGGGCAGCACCTACTTCGGCCATGAGGAGTGGCGGGAACTGGCGCCGCCGATGAAGATCCTCGAGCACGCCGATGAGATCCGGCGACGGGTGCTGACGGCCCTGGAGGAGGCGGAGCAGACCCCGGATCCGGAACGCTGCCGCTTTCTCCAGTCGGTGGTGGTGGTGGGCGGCGGCCCCTCCGGCTGCGAACTGGCCGGATCGATCAACGAGCTGATGCGCCACGCGGCCCAGCGCGACTTCCGCCAGCTGGACCCTGGGCTCTGCCGTGTGGTGCTTGTCGACCCCGGCGATCGGCTGCTGCGGGCCATGGATCCGTCGCTGTCCAAGGCGGCCGGCGATTACCTCGTCTCCCGCGGTGTGGAGCTGGTGCTGGGCGGCCGGGTGCAGAGCATCGAGGCCGGCCGGCTGACGGTGGCCTTCAAGGCGCCGGCGCCGGGAACCCCCGGCGAGCGGGTGCTGGAGGCGGCCACCATCTGCTGGAGCGCGGGGGTGCGGGCCTCCCATCTCGGCAAGCTGCTGGCGGAGCGCACCGGTTGCGCGGTCGACCGCGGCGGGCGGGTGGTGGTCGAGCCGGACTTCTCGATCGCCGGCCATCCCGAGATCCGGGTGGTGGGTGATCTCTGTTCCTATTCCCACACGGCGGACGGCAAGCCCCTGCCGGGCATGGCCGGCCCGGCGGTGCAGATGGGGGGCTGGGTCGCCCAGGACCTGCTGGCCCAGCTGGCGGGTCAGCGCCAGGCCCCCTTCCGCTGGTTCGACTTCGGCAGCATGGCCGTGATCGGCCCCCTCTGCGCCGTTGCCGACCTGCGGGGCCTCAAGTTCACCGGCCCCTTCGGCTGGCTGCTCTGGGGGCTGGCCCACCTCGCCTTCATGCCCGCCAACGAGAACCGCCTCACCCTGCTGACCAAGTGGCTGTGGATGATCGCCACCCAGCAGCGAGCCAGCCTGCTGATCACCGGCCGGCCCGACCAGCACCTGGGCGTGGAGGTGGGCCTGGAGCGGGCCGAGCGGGCGGAGGATCCTCCGGCGGCCACGGCGGAGCAGCCGGCGGCGGCCTGAAGGGGGGTGCCTCAAAGACCGGGGCTGCTCTGCATGATGCCACCGTCGGCAAAGATCGTGGTGGCAGTGATGTAGCTGGCGGCGTCGCTGGCCAGGAAGGCCACCACGTTGGCGATCTCCTGCGGCTGGGCCATGCGCCCCAGGGGAATGGCGGCGTTGAGCTTGGCCAGCAGCTCCGGATTGTTCATGGTCACATCGTTGATCGGTGTGGCCACAGCACCCGGCCCCACGTTCACCACCGTGATGCCATGGGGCGCCAGCTCCAGGGCGGCGGTGCGGGTGAGCATGCGCACGCCGCCCTTGGCGCAGCAGTAGGGCGTGTTGTCGGGCATGGGCCAGTCCTCATGCACCGAGGAGATGTTGATGATCCGGCCGCCGCCGCCCTGGGCGATCATCTGCTTGGCAGCGAACTGGGTCGCGAAGAACACACCCCGGAGGTTCACATCCAGCACCTTGTCGTAGTTGTCAGGAGTGGTCGTCAGGATCGAGGTGCGGGTCTCGACGCCGGCATTGTTGACCATCACATCCAGACGCCCGTACTTGGCCACGGCGGTGTCCACCAGGCGCTGCAGGTCATCCAGCTTGGCCACATCGGCCTGCACGCCGAAGCTGGTGCCGCCGTAGGCGCCGATCTCCTGCTCGAGTTCCTCGGTGGCTTCGGGGTGGGAGCGGTAGTCGATCACCACCTTGGCACCCAGTTCGGCCAGGGCTTCCACAATCGACTTGCCAATGCCGCTGTTACCACCGGTGACAATCGCCACCTTGCCCTCCAGCAGGGTGGACAGGGCCTTGCCGGCCAGGGGGTTGGAGCTGGTCATGGGATGGGGAAACAGGCCAATCGGCGATCCTCGGCACCTTAGTGACCGGCGCCAGGCCGGACCACGCAATGCCGTGAATCTCCTCATTTCCAACGGGGTGGGGCCTTCAACCGCGACCTGCAGCCATGGAAGGATCGGCTGATCCGGCGTTGTCTTTCGCCCATCCCCCGGGGCGGCGACATGCTCCCTCAGTGCTTCATGGCTAGGGTCCGACGGGAAAGGTCCCGAGCCCGACAAGCCTCTCCCGTCAGCAACGCGACGCCGAGCCTTCAGCCCCGATTTCTTGAGCGATCATGAAGACCATTGCATTGGAAGAGCATTTCGTCATCCCGGAGCTCGTGGGTTACGGCGCAAGCACCGGGGCTACCCAGCAACCCGCAGCCTGGCAGCACATGGTGGATCTGCTCAGCGATTTCCTGGAGAAAAGAATCCCAACCATGGATCAGGGTGGACTGGATATGCAGGTCCTCTCCCTGAACTCGCCGGGCATTCAGGCTGAGACCGACACCCAGCGGGCGATTCACAACGCCAAGTTGGTGAACGATTTTCTGAAGTCGTTGATTGATCAGCATCCCACTCGCTTTGCTGGCTGGGCAGCCCTGCCGCTGCAGGATCCCCAGGCGGCTGCCGATGAATTGGAAAGGGCCGTGAAGGACTATGGTTTTTGCGGTGCCAACATCAACGGCCATTGTCTCGGCAAGTATCTCGACCATCCTGATTTTGATGTCGTCTGGGAGAGGGCGGCGGCCCTGGACGTGCCGATTTACCTTCATCCGGCTCCGGCTCCTGATGTCTCCCACGTCTTTCAAGGCCATGAAGAGCTGCTTGGCCCGATCTGGGGCTGGGGAGTGGATACGGGGACACAAGCGCTCAGGCTGATCTTTGGCAAAGTGTTTGATCGCCATCCCACGGCCAAACTGATTCTTGGTCACATGGGTGAATTGCTGCCTTTCTCCCTGTGGCGGCTGGACTCGAGATGGGAACGGGATACCCATAACGGAATCGAGCTCGATCTCGGCAGGCCCTCGGAGTACGTGCGTCGGAATATTTACATCACAACCAGCGGCGTCGCCTCTGCCCAGCCTCTTCTGGCCGCTCTACTGGCCATGGGATCGGACCATATCCTGCTCGGCACCGACTATCCCTTTGAAGATGTCGGGGTGATGATTGACTTTGTCAGGGATGCACCGATCAGTGCGATTGATCGGTCAAAGATCAGTCATCAGAATGCAGAAAAACTGCTCCGCATCCCCGCCTGATCGCCTGGAGCCGGGCGGGGAAACGATTCGCTCGTTCCGCGCCCCATCGCCATCACCAAGCTCGCACGCATGTTTCCAAATCATGAACCCAACCTCCCAGCCATCTGCCATCTGCCAGGAACGCTGGCCCATCATTGAGAAACGCCAGCAGCTGCTCATCGGACTCTGTCCCGACCTGCCTGGGATGGGCTGCTGGAATTGCGAACGCAACACCTTTGAGGGTTTCGAGCCGGAACTCGCGCGCTGTCTGACCCAGGAGCTGATGGGGGCCGCTGACAAGGCCACCTGGAGTCCGGTCACCCCGGGGGAGCGGATACCCAACGTGGTTCAAGGAGAGCTCGACATGGTTCTCTCCCAACTGACGATCACCCCCGAGCGACTGGAGATCGTCGATTTTTCAGATCCCTATCTTGTGGCCTATGAGGCGGTTCTGGTTGCTGAACGCAGCCCGTTCCAGAACCTGGACGACCTGCGTGGCAAGACCGTAGCCGTGGCTGAGGATACAGCATCCTTTCACCGTTACACCAAGCTACATCCCGAGATCAATCTGGTGACCACCGCGAAGGAATCCGACGGCGTCCATCTGTTGCTTGCCGGCAAAGTCGACGGCGTCGCCAATGACAACGTCAACCTTGAGGGCCTGCTGGCCACGATGCCAAAAGCAGATGTGGATCAGCTCCGAAAAGTCGATGTCTCCGCCTCCTTTGATCCCAAGCCCTTTGGAGTCTGTGTTCGCAAGGGCAGTCCGATCTTTCTGACCAAGTTGAATCAAGCCATCGCAACACTCAAGGCGAATGGCACGATCGAACAGTTGTTCAGGGCTTCCAGGCAGTTCTGAGCTTCTCCTGTCCTCTCTGGGTGTTCCATGGCCCCCTCGTCTGCTTCTGTGGAGAGCCACGACCCGCGCTTCGAGGCGCTGGTGCTGTTCAACGCCGAGCTGGAGCTGCTGGCCGAGGGCTTCCGCTGGCTGGAGGGGCCGGTGTGGTTCGGCGACCACGACTGCCTGCTGTTCAACGACATCCCGGGGAACCGCAGCCTGCGCTGGAGCGAACGGCATGGGGTCACCACCTTTCTGGAGCCGTCGGAGTTCGCCAACGGGCAGACCCGCGACCGCCAGGGTCGCCTGATCCAGTGCCACCACCGCAGCCGCTGTCTCACCCGCCGCGAGCACAACGGCACCACCACCACCCTGGTGCGTGAAGCCGGCGGCCACCGGCTCAATGCCCCCAACGACGTGGTGGTGAAGCGCGACGGCTCGATCTGGTTCAGCGATCCGCTCTACGGCCTGATGAACGACTACGAGGGGGGCCGCCAGGACTCCGAGCAGCCGCCGGCGCTCTACCGCCTCGATCCGGACACGGGCGAGATCACGGCCATGGCCACCGATTTCGACGGCCCCAACGGCCTGGCCTTCTCGCCGGATGAACGCCTGTTGTACGTGGCCGAGTCCGGCGCTCCCGGTGCCCGTGAGCCGCGTCAGTACATCCGTCGCTTCGAGGTGGGGGCCGATGGCCGCAGCCTCAGCGGTGGCGAGCTGTTTCACAAGATCAGCCCCGGCTGGGCCGATGGCTTCCGGGTGGATGAGCACGGCAACCTCTGGTGCGGCGCCGCCGACGGCGTGCACGTGATCGCCCCCGACGGCACCCTGCTGGGCAAGGTGCTGGTGCCGAAGCGCGTCAGCAATCTCTGCTTCGGCGACCGCTACGGCAGCCGCCTGTTTCTCTGCGCATCCACCGCCCTCTACGCCCTGTTCACCAACACCCGCGGAGCCTCCTGATCCATGGCCAATCCCCAGCTCGAAGCCTTCCTCCACCAGGTGAAGGGCGACCAAGCCCTGCTGCAGCGCTTCAGCGCCTGCCCCAGCCTCAATGCCATCGCCGCGCTGGGGGCCGACATGGGCTTCAGCTTCAGCGGCGTGGATCTGGTGAAACACCAGGCCGAGGCCACCCTGCGCCTCAGTGACAGCGATCTGGAGGCTGCCGCCGCCGGGGTGGAGCTGGAGGGCCACCTCTGGCTGATGAAGATCGTGTGGGGCTGATCGCGATGCGTACCGCCCTTGTGCTCGAGCTGGCCGATGTGGAACAGCTGCTGGATGCAGCACTGGCCGAAGCCCGGCGGGATGGCTCCCGGGTGGCTGCCGCCGTGGTGGATGGGGGCGGCCGGCTGCTCGCCTTCCGGCGCCTGGATGGGGCCACCGCCGCCGCCGCCGAGGCGGCGATCGCCAAGGCCCGCATGGCCGCCCTCAGCGGCAACGACACGGCCGGCCTTGAGGCCGCCATCAACAGCGAGCGGCCGGCCCTTCAGCAACTGGCCCCTGTGCTGGGCCAACCCGCTGCCGCCATGGGCGGCGGCAGCGCCCTGCGATTCGGCGACACCCTGCTCGGCGGCATCGGCGTGTCGGGCATGACGCCCCAGCGGGATGGGGCGATCGCCGCGGCAGGTGCGGCAGCGCTGGCGCCCTGGCCCCACCTGGCGGCGGTGGGCTTCAGCTGCGGCGATGCCGACGCCTGCGCCGCCTTCTTCTGCAGCCAGCTGGGCTTCCGCCGCCTGGATGCCATCGATCCCGGACCCGACTACGCCGCGCTGGTGGGGCTGCCCGGCGCCCGGCTCAGGTTGGTGCGCCTCGCCCTCGGGCGCGAACGGCTGGAGCTGCTGGAGGTGCGGGAGCTGGCCCCGGGGCAGCGGCCGGGCCGTCCCTTCCCCGAAGACAGCCGCAGCAACGACCAGTGGTTCCAGCACATCTGCATCGTGGTGCGCGATCTGGAGCAGGCCAGCGCCGGAGTGCGCCAGGCCATCGCCACCGGTGGCCTCCAGCCCATCTCCTCAGCCCCCCAGCGACTGCCGGAGTGGAACACCGCCGCCGCCGCCATCGAGGCGTTCAAGTTCCACACGCCGGAGGGCCACTGCCTCGAGCTGCTGGCCTTTCCGCCCGATAAGGGCGAGGCGCGCTGGCACAGCCGGAATGACGCCACCAGCCCGGATCCGACCGGCCTGTTTCTGGGTATCGACCACAGCGCCATCGGCATCGGCGACACGGAGCGCAGCTGCCGCTTCTACGACGAGCTGCTCGGACTGCGCCTCGGCGGCGATGGGGTGAACCATGGCCCGGAGCAGGACGGCCTCGATGGCCTTGCCGCCACCCAGGTGCGCATCACCGGCCATCGCTGCCCCAGCGGCGCCGGGATCGAATGCCTCGACTACCGCAGCCCCACTGGCGGCCGAGCCATGCCGGCCGACCTGGGCGCCCAGGACCGGGCCCACGGCCAGCTGCGCCTGCTGGTGGGTGATCACATCGGAGCCCTCGAAGCCATCGCCAACCGGGTGGAGAGCACCGGCGGGCACGTGGTGAGTTCAGGCGTCGTGCAGCTGGCACCCGAGCAGGCCAACGCGCTGGGATTCCGTGCCGGCCTGCAGGTGGCCGATCCCGACGGGCACCGGCTGCAATTGGTGGTGCGCTAGCGGCCCGGCTGGCCCACCACCAGCGCCGCCACCGAGCGGGGCTGCAGGGTGTAACGGGCCTCAGGCAGCGGCACCGCCTCGGCCCAGGGCACGATGTCGTTGGGGCTGGCCAGGGCGGTGTCGATCCAGCGATGCCAGCGCCCATCTGCGAAGGCGGTGTCGTCAGCGGCGATGGCGGTGGGCGGCAGCGCGAACTCCAACGGCTCCCACCAGGCGTTCACGATCAGGTGCAGCCGGAAGCGGTGGGCGGCGCTGGTGAGGGTGAACGCCAGCGAGTGGGAGTTCTCGCTCCAATCCGGTTGAAAAGGCAGCACGCCATGCCACTGGATCGAGCGCCGCTGCAGCAGCTCCGCCAGGGTGAGGGACAGGTGATCCACCACCACGTCACGCCGCTGCCGCTGGGCCAGCAGCTCCCGCACGAAGCGCAGCAGATCGGCGTTGGCCTCCACCAGGCTCCAGTCGAACCAGCTCAGCGGGTTGTCCTGGCAGTAGGCGTTGTTGTTGCCCTGCTGACTGCGGGCCACCTCATCCCCCATGGTGAGCATCGGGGTGCCCGCTGAAAGCAGCAGCAAGGCCAGGAGATTGCGCATCTGCCGGCTGCGCAGCGCCACCACCGCCGGCTCACGGCTGGGCCCCTCCACGCCGCAGTTCCAGCTGGCGTTGTCGTCTGAACCGTCGCGATTCGCTTCGCCGTTGGCCTCGTTGTGCTTGGCGTTGAAGCTCACCAGGTCGGCCAGGGTGAAGCCGTCGTGGCAGGTGATGAAGTTCACGCTCTCCTCCGCCTCCCGCTGGCGGGGGCCATAGATGTCGGGGCTGCCGATCAGCCGCTGCCCAGCCGTCCAGGCCAGGCCGGCATCGCCCCTGAGGAAGCGGCGCAGGTCGTCGCGGAAGCGGCCGTTCCACTCCTGCCAGCGCTCGCCCACGAAGCTGCCCACCTCGTAGAGGCCGGCGGCGTCCCAGGCCTCGGCAATCAGCTTGGTGCCCGCCAGCACCGGATCGGTGTCGAGGTCGAACAGGATCGGCGGGCGCGGCTCGGGGTTGCCGCTCTCATCGCGGGAGAGCACCGCCGCCAGATCGAAACGGAAGCCATCCACGTGCATGTGTTCCACCCAGTGGCGCAGGCTGTGGCGGATCAGGCGGCGCACCACGGGGTTGTTGGCATTGAGGGTGTTGCCGCAGCCGGTGTCGTCGACGTAGCTGCCGTCGGGGTTGAGCAGGTAGTAGTCGGCGTTGGCGAGGGCCCGGTAGGCGAGCGTGGGGCCATCGGCTCCCCCCTCGGCGGTGTGGTTGAACACCACGTCGAGGATCACCTCGAGGCCGGCCCGGTGCAGGGCCTTCACCAGATCGCGGAAGTCATCCAGCACCGCCAGGGGACCGGCACCGGAGCCATACCCCTGGTGGGGCGCAAAGAAACTGATCGGCTGGTAGCCCCAGTAGTTCGGCAGCCCGGCGGGCGCCGCCTGGGGATCGAACTGAAACACCGGCAGCAGCTCCACGGCGGTCACGCCGAGCTGCTGCAGGTAGGGGATCTTCTCGATCAGCCCGGCGTAGGTGCCGGCCACCCCGGGGGCCACGCCCGAACTGGGATCGGCGGTGAATCCGCGCACGTGCAGCTCGTAGATCACCGTTTCGCGCGCCGGCCGGTTCAGGGGCCGATCGCCCTGCCAGTCGTAGCCGGAGAGATCGGCCGCCACGCTCTTCAACGCGCCGGCCCAGCCGTTGCCGTCGCGACGCTGGCCCCGCTCGCGCCGGTAGGCCTCCGGGGTGGCCACCGCCAGGCCGTAGGGATCGAGCAGCAGGGTGCCGCCATCGGCCTGCGGACCGATCACGCGGTAGCCGTACACCTGACCCGCCGTCAGCCCCGCCACAGAGCCGTGCCAGTAGTGGCCCGTGTGGTGGGCCTCGCCCTCCAGGGCCAGCACCGCCGCGGGCTCAGCCGCCTCGCCGCTGTCGAACAGACACAGCTCCACCCGGCCGACATCCCGGGCGTAGAGGCTGAAGTTCACCCCGCCCGGCCCAGGGGTGGCCCCCAGGGGGGCGCTGGCGCCGGGGCTGAGGCGGGGGCTGGCGGGCACGGCCACGGCGGGTGTGGGTTTCTGCGCCGATGCTGGCCACGCCTGGGCGGTCTGAGTAGCTTTCCGCTGAACGCCGTTTCGGGTCGAGCCGCATGGAGATGACCGTGGTGGAGCTGCTGGTTCCGGCCGCGCCATCCACCCCAGCCCAGGCCGCCCTGCTGGTGCTGCGGCTGTTCCTGGGGATCTGTTTCATCCGCCACGGCTGGCCGAAACTGCGCAACCTGAAAACCTGGGCCACCGCCATGCAGACGCCGCAATGGCTCTGCTTCCTCTCGGCGTTTTCGATGTGGGGTGCGGGCATCGCCCTGATCCCCGGTCTGCTCACCCCCCTGGCGGCCCTGGCCATCCTGGTGTCGATGGCCTACGCCATGGTGCTGGAGCTGGTCTCCGGGTTCCCGTTCATCGCCCCGGATCCCTATCAGATCCCCGAGGGTGACTACGCCGGACCGATGGGGGTCGGCGAGCCGCCCAGCTGGGAGAAGGCGGCCATGTATGTGGTGATGTGCCTGGTGCTGATCACCTCCGGCGGCGGCCTCCTCTCCCTCGACAACCTGCTGATCGCCGACCTGCTGGGCGCGGTTCTCTGAGGGATCACTCCCGCTCAGGCGCTGCCGCGGGGTGATGGTCCTCCCGCTCACCGCCCCAGTATTTGAAGGCCAGCAGGGCCAGGGTCACCACGGCCATGCCGGCGCCGGGGAAGAAGATGTCGGCGCCGGCAACGGAATGGGCGGGGTCGTCGGGATCGAAGCTGTTGAGCAGTTCGAGGAAGGAGATCGCCATCGCCAGGATGATGAAGTTGGCGAACATGCCCTTCACTTCGTGGAAGTTCCGGAAGCTGAGGGTCTTCGGCAGCTTCAGCTCGCTGATGAACAGCGAGTACATGCCGATCGCCAGGGCCAGGCAGCCCGTGCCCACCAGCAGCAGGTCGATCCCCTCGAGGATGTCCATCTCGAAGCGGTTGAGGTCCACCAGGTCGGTGATGCTCACCAGGGCCAGCCGCAGCTGCTCCAGGATCAGCCGGCTGCCGCGAATGAACAGGGCCAGGCAGCTGGCCAGCAGCGCCAGGATCGGCACCAGGGTGAGGTAGCGGGCGCGGACGAGCAGGCGGCGCAGCATGACGGGCAGGAGTGGAAGGGGTGTCAGGGCAGGGGCGGCAGGCGCGGGCACGCCTCCACCAGGGTGCGGGTGATGGTGGCCTGGGGATGGGCCAGCAGCGCGGCCCCGGCCCCCTGCTCCACGACGCGGCCGCCGTCGAGCACGAGGACGCGGTGGCAGAAGCCGCCGGCCACCGAAAGGTCGTGGGTGATGAACAGCATGCCCAGGCCGAGCTGGCCCTGCAGGCGCCGCAGCAGGGCCAGCACGTCGGCCTGGACCTCGGCGTCGAGCATGCTGACGCTCTCGTCGCAGAGCAGCACCTGGGGCTCCAGGATCAGGGCGCGGGCGATGGCCACCCGCTGCTGCTGGCCGCCCGAGAGCTGGCGGGGCAGACGGTTTTCAAAGGAGTCGGGCGGATTCAGCCCCACCAGGGCCAGCTGCTCCCTGGCGCGCCGCCGGGCCTCCGGCCGGCCGGCCAGCCCATGGATCAGCAGGGGATCGGCCACCGCCTCCCCCACGGTCATCTGGGGGTTGAGGCAGGCCAGGGGATCCTGGAAGACCATCTGCAGCCGGCGCCGGGCCCGCCGCAGGGGCCGTCCCCCCAGGCGCCGCAGGTCGACCCCCTGGAGCCGCACCGCCCCGCCCCGCACCGGCGCCAGCCCCATCAGGGCGCGGCAGAGGCTGCTCTTGCCGCAGCCCGAAGCCCCCACCACACCGATGGTCTCGCCCTCGTGCAGGGTCAGGCTGACCCCGTCCACCGCCTTGATCCAGCGCGGCTGCCAGGGCAGGGAGGGCAGCGGGTGCCAGCTGCGCAGTTCCTCCACCTCCAGCAGCACCGGCGCGGCGGCGGGGGCCTCGCTGCGCCCGCCCTCCCGCTCCCGGGCGGCGCCCACCAGCCGCCGGGCCAGGGGTGAGGCCGGGGCCGTGAGCAGCCGGTGGCTGGGGGCCTCCTCCACCAGCCGGCCCTGATCGAGCACGGCGATGCGGTCGCACCAGCGGCCGGCCATGGCCAGGTCGTGGCTGATCAGCAGCAGGGCACTGCCGGTCTCGGTGCAGAGCTCGCTCAGCTGGGCCATCACCTGCCCGGCGACGGCCACATCCAGGCTGGTGGTGGGTTCGTCGGCGATCACCAGGGGCGGCTGCAGGGCCAGGGCCAGGGCGATGGCCAGGCGCTGGCGCATGCCGCCGCTCAACTCGTGGGGGAAGCTGCCGTAGCGCTCCGGGGCGATCCCCACCCGGGCCAGCAGCTCCCGGGCCCGCTCCCGGCCCCCGCCGCGCTGGGCGGCCAGGGTGTCGCGCAGGTGCTCGCCGATGGTGAGCAGGGGGTTGAGCCGGGTCATCGGGTCCTGGAACACCAGGCCCACCGCCTCGCCCCGCAGCCGCCTGAGGGCGGCGCGCCTGAGCCGCCGGGGATCCTGCCCCGCCAGCAGCAGCTCGCCGTCGCAGCTGCTGCCCGGGGGCAGCAGTTGCAGCACGGCCCGGGCCACGGTGCTCTTGCCGCAGCCCGAGGGGCCCACCAGGGCCAGCCGTTCACCGGGGCTGAGGCTCAGATCGAGGCCATCGAGGGTGGGCCGCTCACCGCCCGGATAGCGCACCTGCAGACCACCGATCCGCAGCACCGGGGCCGCAGGCTGGGACGGGGCGGGCAGGGCCATGGGCGACACCGGCGGCGCCCAGTCTGGATGGCCGAATGCGCAAATCCCCTGGTTCGTGACGATTGCCCCATACCATGGGTGGACCCTGAAGGGTGTGATGCTGAGGGTGGCACCGGATCAAGGTTCCTCTCCGCTGGCTTACGCCTCGGCCTCAACTCCTGCTGCAGAGGGGATCCAGGAGCTGCCAGCCACCGCCGCCCCCGAGCGCGACTACGGCGTCCCCCTGCCGGCCTGGCTGCGCCAGAGCCTCCAGCAGTTCCCGCCCGCCGGCGCCGAGGCGCGCCCCGTCGATCCGGAGGCCCTTGTGGCCACGGCCTTCGACTTCGCCTACCAGCTCCACGACGGCCAGTTCCGGGCCAGCGGCGAGCCCTACATCGTCCATCCGATCGCCGTCGCCGGCCTGCTGCGTGACATCGGCGCCAGTGCGGCGGTGATCGCCGCCGGCTTCCTGCACGACGTGGTGGAGGACACCCAGGTCACCCCCGAGGAGATCGAAGCCCGGTTCGGGGAGGAGGTGCGCGCCCTGGTCGAGGGGGTCACCAAGCTGGGCGGCATCCATTTCACCAACCGCACCGAGGCCCAGGCGGAGAACCTGCGCCGCATGTTCCTGGCCATGGCCAGCGACATCCGGGTGGTGCTGGTCAAGCTGGCTGACCGGCTGCACAACATGCGCACCCTCGGCGCCCTCAAGCCCGAGAAGCAGCAGCGCATCGCCCGGGAGACGCGCGACATCTACGCCCCCCTGGCCAACCGCCTGGGCATCGGCCGCTTCAAGTGGGAGCTGGAGGACCTGGCCTTCAAGGTGCTGGAGCCCGAGTCCTACCGCGACGTGCAGCAGCAGGTCGCCACCAAGCGCAGCGAACGGGAGGAACGGCTGGGGACCACGGTGCAGCTGCTGCGCGACCGGCTGGTGGCGGCGGGGCTGCAGGACTGCGAGGTGAGCGGCCGGCCCAAGCACCTCTACGGCATCTGGAGCAAGATGCAGCGCCAGCAGAAGGCCTTCCACGAGATCTACGACGTGGCGGCCCTGCGCATCCTCTGCCCGAGCGTCGAGAGCTGTTACCGGGCCCTGGCGGTGGTACACGACATCTTCCGGCCGATCCCCGGTCGCTTCAAGGACTACATCGGCTTGCCCAAGCCCAACGGCTACCAGTCGTTGCACACCGCCGTGATCGGCCGGCACCGGCCGATCGAGGTCCAGATCCGCACCACCGACATGCACCAGGTGGCGGAATACGGCATCGCCGCCCACTGGAAGTACAAGGAGGGGGGCTCGCCGGCCGCCGGCGACACCGAACGCTTCAACTGGCTGCGGCAGCTGGTCGACTGGCAGAAGGACGACGGCGGCGAGGACAGCAGCGACTTCCTCGCCTCGATCAAGGAGGACCTCTTCGACGAGGAGGTGTTCGTGTTCACCCCCAAGGGGGATGTGGTGGGGCTGCGCAAGGGCTCCACCGCCGTCGACTTCGCCTTCCGCATCCACTCGGAGGTGGGCAACCACTGCCAGGGCGTGCGCATCAACGACCGCCTCTGTCCCCTGGCCACGCCGTTGCAGAACGGCGACTTCGTGCAGGTGATCACCGCCAAGAACGCCCACCCCAGCCTCGACTGGCTCAACTTCGTGGCCACCCCCACGGCCCGCAACCGCATCCGGGGCTGGTACAAGCGCAGCCACCGCGACGACAACATCCAGCGGGGCACGGAGATGCTGGAGCGGGAGCTGGGCCGTGACGGCTTCGACGCCCTGCTCAACGGGGAGGCGATCGCCCGGGTGGCGAAGCGCTGCAACCTGGTGGGCACCGAGGACCTGCTGGCGGCCCTGGGGTTCGGTGGCGTCACCCTGCAGCAGGTGCTCAACCGCCTGCGGGAGGAGGTGCGCCTCAGCACCGCCGCTGCCGCCCCCACCCCCACCAACGAGGAGGTGGCCGCCGGGGTGGCCGCGGCCCAGCCCCGCCACGCCCCCCACGGGCACCCGTCGAACAGCCCGATCCTGGGCCTCGAAGGACTCGAGTACCGCCTGGGCGGCTGCTGCAGCCCCCTGCCCGGGGAGGTGATCGTGGGCACCGTGGCCCTGGGGAACCACGGCATCACCATCCACCGCCAGGACTGCGCCAACGTGCCCCAAGTGCCGGTGGAGCGGCGGTTGCCGGTACGCTGGAACCCGCTCGGCGAGGCCCAGCAGCGGCGCTACCCGGTGCGGCTGCGCATCGAGGTGCTCGACCGGGTGGGGGTGCTCAAGGACATCCTGATGCGCCTCTCCGACCACCGCATCAACGTCAGCGATGCCCGGGTGCGCACGAGCGCCGGAAAGCCGGCCCGCATCGATCTGCGGGTCGAGCTGCTCAGCGCCGCCCAGCTGCGCACCACCATGGACCAGATCCGCTCGATGGCCGACGTGCTCGACCTCTGCCGCACCGGCATCGGCTGAACCACCGGGAGCCCCGCCACCCCTCAGGCGGCGGCCCGACGGGCGCCCAGCAGAATCCTTTTCATGGTGGTGTCGGCCTGGAAGGAGAGCACCAGCAGATAGGCGGCCAGAAAGAGAATCCCGCCCACCGCGGCCAGCAGGCCCAGGGCCAGTCCCTTGGCGGAGAAGTCATCTCTCCAGGCCACCCAGAGGCCCGTGAGCAGCAGCAGGCCGAGAAAATCCAGATCGAACTGGCCGGGCCAGTCCACCGCCCCGATGGCCGAGAGGAAGACGCTCACCAGGTCGATGCCGTGGTGCGCCACCACCACCCCGGTGTAGCCGGCCACGGCCAGCCATAGCAGCACGAGAGCGGCACGGAAGGCGGTCATGGGGGCAGGTTCTCCAGGCGGGTTCTGCAGTCTGGATGGCGGGCAGGGTGGCTGCCGGCAGGCGGGCCAGAAGCACCACCGCCTGCTTAGTCGGCCCGCTCCTGCTCGAGGATCCGGCCCGTCGCCGCATCGATGCTGATCACGCTCCGTCCGCCCGGGCCGGCCACGTCGACGTCCCAGACGGTGCGGCCGTTCTCGGTGTCGAGATCGATCGCGATCACCCGGCCCCCGGGGGCGGCGGCCGTGGCGGTGCTGATCGCCTGCTGAACAGTGACGGCCGGTCCGGGGCCCATGGCTTCCCGGGGGAGCGGCTCCCGTTCCTGCCGCAGCACCGCCCCCGTGTTGGCGCTGAGATAGATCTCCAGGCCGCTGTTGTCGGGCCTGCGGACGAGCACCTCCCACACGGCCTGGCCGCCCTTCACCCCCGGATCGACGTCGACCACGGTGCCGCCAGGGACCCGCTGCAGGGCGAGGGCGGCCGCCCGGGCGGCGCTGATCCGGGGGGGCGTGCCGGCGTCTGCGGCCTGTCCCGCCTCGGGAGCCAGGGCCAGTCCCGCGGCCAGCGCGAGCCCGGCGAGCGAAGCGGTGAGCCGTCGAACCATCGGCATGGCCTGGAGGGCGTTCAAAGTAAGGCCTCCAGGCCGGCCACCGTCCAGTCCCATGTCCGCCCGCCCCAACCCCCTGCTGGGGCTGCCGTTCGAAGGGGTGCTCGAGGATCTCGGGCCCGCCTACTGGGACGTGGTGGAGGCGGCGGCGTTTCCGCTCACGCGCCTGCGGTTCCGCAACGACCCCCTGCTCCACCAGCTGGGTCTCGACCCGACCGGCGTCAGCGACGACGACCTGGAGGCGGCCTACGGGCGATTCGAGGGCCGCGCCCCCCTGCTGGCCCTCCGCTACCACGGCCATCAGTTCGGCACCTACAACCCCCTGCTGGGGGACGGCCGCGGTTTCCTCTATGGCCAGCTGCGCGATCGCCACGGCCAGCTGCAGGACCTGGGCACCAAGGGGTCGGGCACCACCCCCTGGAGCCGGGGCGGTGACGGCCGCCTCACCCTCAAGGGCGGGGTGCGGGAGGTGATCGCCGCCGAGGCCCTGCACCGCCTCGGCGTCACCACCAGCCGCACCCTGGCGCTGATCGAGACCGGCGAAGATCTCTGGCGCGGCGATGAACCCTCCCCCACCCGCAGTGCGGTGATGGTGCGCCTGGCCCGCACCCACCTGCGCTTCGGTACCTGCGAACGACTGCTGTTCCGGCGGCAGCCGGCCCAGTTGGAGCGGTTGCTGCGCCACGTGGTGGCCGTCTACTACCCGCACCTGGCGGCGATCCACAGCGACGGTGAGCAGCTGCTGGTGGCCTTCTACGCCGAGCTGGTGCAGCGGCTGGCGCGGCTGGCGGCGGAATGGATGGCGGCGGGCTTCATCCATGGGGTGCTCAACACCGACAACATGTCGCTGGCCGGCGAGAGTTTCGACTACGGCCCCTTCGCCTTCCTCGAGACCTGGGATCCGGGCTTCACCGCCGCCTATTTCGACCACGACGGCCTCTACGCCTACGGCCGCCAGCCGCTGGTCTGCGAGAACAACCTGCGGCTGCTGCAGGAGCCCCTGGCGATGCTGCTGCCCCGGGGGCCCCTGGAGGCGGCGCTGGAGCCGTTCGGTGAGGTCTACGACGCCCACTACCGCCGCTGCCTGCTCCGCCGCCTCGGCTTCGAAGCCGCCAGCTCCCCCGTAATGGCGGCCGCCGACCTCCCCGATCCGGTGCCCCCCACGCTGCGGTTGCTGGCCCGTTGGCCCGTGGCCTACGGCGGTTTCTTCGCCGGCCTGGCCCAACGCATCCGGACCGGCGGGCTGCCGGCCACGGCCGAGGACCTGGAGCCTTTCCTGGCGGAGGCCCCGGCACCGCCAAGGGCCGAATGGCTCGTCTGGCGGGACAGCTGGTGGCGCTTGAGCCACGCCGCGGCCTCCGGCCCGGGGGGCACCGCCGAGGCCGCCATCGGCGCCGGCCTGCAGCGCTGGAACCCGCCGGAGCCCCCGGTGCGTCCCCTGATCGAGCGGCTCTGGGCGGCCATTGATGAACGGGACGACTGGATGCCGCTGCAGCGGTGGCTGGCGCGGACGGTGTCCGGCGAGACCACTGCGGAGGGCTGATCGGTGCGGGTCCGCCGACGCGGCAGACGGCCCGTGTCAGGGGCTACAGCCGACCCAGGCGGCGTCTTCTACAACACCTCGAAGCTCAGGCTTTCTCCATCGCAGCGATGCCATGACCTCCGAACAGGCCGCCCAGCTCATCGACAACACGCTCGATCTGGTGCATCAGCGCCTGCTGGATCTGGAGTCGCAATCCCTCGACCATGAGCACAGGGCCCTGGCGGCGGAATTCCGTGAGTGGCGTCAACCTTCCGGCGGCCACATCGACCTGATGGTGTTTCCCGGACTGGCCGAATCCTGAGACTTCAGCCTCCATCAGGGAGCGGCTTTTCCCAGAACTGGGCCCGGCCCATGGCGGGGTCCAGCTGATACGGACGGAACCCGGCACTGCTGTAGGCGGCCTGGGCCGCCCCGTTCCCCTCCAGCACCTCCAGGGTGAGCTTGCAGCATCCGAGCCGACGGGCGATCAGCTCCGCCCGCTGCAGCAGTCGCCGCCCCACCCCCTGCCGGCGGAACGCTTCGGCGACCACCAGATCGTGGATGTTGAGCAGGGGCCGGCAGGCGAAGGTGGAGAAACCCTCCAGGCCGATGGCCAGCCCGGCCGGCTCCTGCGCTGCTAGGGCCAGGATGACGTGCGCGGAAGGGCGGCTCGCCAGCGCCTCAATGAGATGGGCCCGGGTGAAGGCGGACAGGCCCTGGCCGCCACCCATGGGGTCGCGGGCATAGACCTCCATCAGGGCCAGCAGCGCAGCGCCATCCACCGGGTCACTGAGGTCGGCCTCGCGAATGTCGATCAGGGGTGAGGGGGCCACGGGGATGTCCGGCATCGGTGCGGCAGCGTTCAGGAGGCCCGCTGGCGGCGCTCCAGCCACCGCAGGCAGAGGAAGCCGCTGAGCGTCGCCGCCACCACCCCCACGACCGCCGAGCCGAGCAGCAGGCGGGAGGTGAAGTCCCAGCCCAGCTGGCGCAGGGTCTCGTGGTGCAGGGTCAGGCGTCCCGGCCAGCCCCTGCCGGGCCCCAGCAGCAGGCTGCCCAGCTGGTAGTTGAACCAGATCAGGGGGATGTCGGTGATCGGATTGCTGATCCAGGTGCCGGCGGCGGCCAGCAGGTGGTTGCCCCGCACCAGGCTGGCCAGCGCCACCCCCAGCACGGTCTGGAAGCCGAAGATCGGGAAGCAGCCCATGAACACCCCGGCCGCCAGCCCCCGGGCCCGCTGGCCGTGGCTGCCCTCCTGGCGCCAGACCCATTCGATGGCCTGGCGGAAGCGACGTTTCAGGGTTCGCAGGGCCAGTAGTGGAGGTCCGGGTGCGGAGGGTGGGGCATCCGGCCAGCCGCGGAGGGCCGTGGCGAACGCCTCAAAAACGTTAAGGGAGGGAATCCCCCGCTGCCCGGCGGCCAGCCCGGGCGTGGCTGCGGCTGTGGCCATGGCCGTGGCGGGGCGTCCCGCCTAGCGTCCCTGGGTGATTGGATGGGCCGTGCGGCACGCCTCGCTCCTGCTGCCGCTCTGGGGCCTGGCGGGGTTGGTCTCCGGGGTGGTGCCGCTGCCGGGAGCCACCGCGGCCGATGCGCTCCCCGCCAGCTGCCAGATCCTGGAGCCCTCCGGTTCGCCGCAGATCTCGCCGGCGGCGATCGATTTTCTGGAGCGATGCCTGGGCCGTTTCGCCCCGATCAGCAGTCCTGAATCGGAGCGGCAGCGCATCATCGCGGCAGCGCAGAAGGAGGCCGTCTGTGTGTCGCACCGGTCACCGATCGCGATCCTCACCGGCGGCCCCCCGGGGGCGGGGAAATCCACCGGGCTCCGCACCCATGCGCCGGTGGCCCTGGCACCGGGCACGCTGCGCATCGATGCCGATGCCTTGCGGGCCCAGCTGCCGGCGTACCGCGGCTGGAATGCGGATCTCACCCAGGCCGAGAGCGGTGTGCTGGTGGATCGCCTGCTGGCCGGCATCGGCCGGCCCTGCCGTTTCGACCTTCTTTACGATGGAACCATGAGCCGGGCCGATCGCTACCGACGCCTGATTCCCGAGCTCAGGGCGATGGGTTACCGGGTGTTCCTGCTGCATGTCAGCGTGCCCGAATCCCTCAGCCGCAGGAGGGTGCTGGAGCGCTATCAGGCCATGGGCCGCTATGTCTCCCGGGCGGCGATTGGGCGGTATTTCGCCACCGGCCCTGCCACCTTTGAGATGATGTCCGGCTTGGCGGACGGCTATCTGCAGGTCGATGGCCCCACGGGCCGCGTGCTGCAGCAGGGGGGCGAGCCCTTCCCCTCCGGGCCCCAGCCCTTCCCGCCCGGCGACGCCACGCCGCGATGACGGCGCTCGTCCTGATCGCCTACGGCGTCGTTTCGGGTCTGCGCAGCACGGTGCTCAAGGGGCTGCAGCTGCAGGGGGCGGCCCACGCCATCGCCGGTGAGAATCCGATCAGCTTCTGCAATGTCTTTTCTCTTTCGCAGCTGATGATCGGCCTGGCCTTGCTGATCGCCGAGCCCGTGGATGTGGGACGGGAGATCGACGGCCTCCGGCCCCGGGTCCGCCTCGCCATCGCCGCCGATGCGTTCCTCGGCTGCTTTCTGGCCCCGCTTGCCTTCTACATGGCCCTCGACCAGCTGGCGGTGATCACCCAGACCCTGCTGTTCTCCCTCACCCTGCCGGCCTCGGCCCTGCTGGCGCTGTGGTGGCTGAAGGAACGGCTGCCGGAGCGCTTTGCCCTCAGCCTGGCCCTGATCCTGGCGGGCCTGTTGGTCGGCAGGATCTTCGGTTCCGGCCTCGGCATGGGGATGGATCAGCTGCCGGGACTGCTGTGGGCGCTGCTGGCGGTGATCGCCACGGCCACGCGCAACTGCCTGCGCCGCCAACTGGCGGCCCAGCACCTGTCCCGCGGCCTCACCGGCGGTGTCACCAACCTGGCGGGCGCCCTGGTGTTCGGACTGATCGCCCTGCTGGTCTATGGCCCCCAGCACTTTTTCCTGCTGCAGCTCTGGTGGGTGATCGGTGTGATCGTCATCTACGGCCTCACCCTCAGCCTGGGGACGGAGATCCTGCGCCAGCTGAGCACCGCCCGCTTCAGCGTCACCCAGGTGGCCTTCGCCGGCAGCGCCAGTGTGGTGGTCACGGTGCTCACGGCCGCGGCCTTCCTGCACGAACCGCTCACGCCCGGCGTTCTCGCCAGCCTCGGGCTGATCCTGTTGGGTGTCCTCCAGCGCCACCTGAGCGGCCCCAGCCCCTCCCCGTCTTGATTCCCCCCACCCCCCCGCTCCCGGGCGACACCATCGCCGCCATCGCCACCGCCGTCGCGGCCGGGGCCGGCAGCGTGGCGATCGTGCGTCTCTCAGGTCCGGCGGCCGAGGCGATCGGCCGGCGCCTGTTCGTGGCCCCCGGCGCCCAGGCCTGGGAGAGCCACCGGGTGCTCTACGGCCATGTGTTGGATCCGGCCGATGGCCGGCGGGTGGACGAGGCCCTGCTGCTGCTGATGCGGGCCCCCCGCAGCTTCACCCGCGAAGACGTGGTGGAGTTCCACTGCCACGGGGGCCTGGTCGCCGTGCGGCGGGTGCTGGAGCTGGTGCTGGCCGCCGGTGCCCGCCTGGCCGGCCCGGGGGAGTTCAGCCAGCGGGCCTTCCTCAACGGACGCCTCGACCTCACCCGCGCCGAGGCGATCGCCGAGATGGTCGCCGCCCGCAGCCGCCGGGCGGCCGACCTGGCCATGGCCGGCATCGACGGCGGCCTGCAGCGCCGCATCGGTGGCCTGCGGGAGCGGCTGCTCGACCAGCTGGCCGAGCTGGAGGCCCGGGTCGACTTCGAGGAGGACCTGCCCCCCCTCGACGGGACGCTGGTGCGGGCCGAACTGGAGGCGGTGCGGGGCGAGCTGGAGCGGCTGGTGGCCGAATCGCGCCAGGGGGAACTGCTGCGCGAGGGGCTGCGGGTGGCCATCGTCGGCCGCCCCAACGTGGGCAAGTCGAGCCTGCTCAACCTGCTCAGCCGACGCGAGCGGGCCATCGTCACCGACCTGCCGGGCACCACCCGCGACCTGCTGGAAAGCGACCTGGTGCTCGACGGGGTGCCCCTCACCCTGCTTGACACCGCCGGGATCCGGCCCACGGATGACCGGGTGGAGCTGCTGGGCATCGAACGCAGCCGCCGGGCCCTGGCGGGAGCCGACGCGGTGTTGCTGCTCTTCGACTTGCTGGCCGGCTGGTCCGCCGCCGACCAGGAGCTGCAGGCGCTGGTGCCCGAGGGGGTGCCCCTGCTGCTGGTGGGCAACAAGCTCGATGCCCTGCCGGCTGGGGCGGCCGCCGCCGCCGTCCCGTCCCTGCCGGCCGAGGCGCCCCTGGTGCGCATCAGCGCCCTCACCGGCGCGGGCCGCGACGGCCTGGTGGCGGCCCTGCTGGGCCTCTGCGGCGCCGCCGAAATCCAGGGGCTGCAGGTGGCCCTCAACGGCCGGCAGCGGGAGCTGGCGGCGGCGGCGGCCACCAGCCTGGAGCGGTCGCTGGAGACCGCCGCGCTGGGTCTGCCCTGGGACTTCTGGACCATCGACCTGCGCGGCGCCATCGCCGGCCTCGGCGCGATCACCGGCGAGGAGGTGAGCGAGGCGGTGCTGGAGCGGATCTTCGCCCGCTTCTGCATCGGCAAGTAGCCCCCCCGACGTAACGCCCGCCGCCATCACGAAACGCTCACCCCTGTTGACCGCTTAACCTCCAACGCCAATGCTTTGGGGAGCGATTCCCAGCGGCGAATGCAAACGGTCGACTGGCTCTGGATCCTGCACCCCGCCCTGGCGGTGGTGCTGATCTATCCCCTGATCGGCATGGTGGTGCGGCTCGGGGTCCAGGCCCGCCAGCGCCGGGTCGAGAAGGCCAAGCTGCCGCCCACCACCGGCCGCGACCACGCCGACCTGGGCCAGTGGCTCTCGGCGGGGGTGGCGCTGCTGGTGCTTGTGGCCCTGACCGTGGTGATCGTCACCAAGCAGCCGGCGGAGGGTTTCGACGGCGGCCCGGGCCGCGCCCTGCAGCTGCTGCTGGTGCTGGTGGGCACGGTGGTGTCCCTGCTGGCCCTCTGGCGGGTGAAGGCCAAGGGTTACCGGCTCGTCTTCGCCCTGCTCACCTGGGCCGGTGTGCTCGGCCTCGGTGCCCAGAAGGAGGTGTGGCGCCTCAGCGACAATCCCCTGAGTCCCGAGTTCTGGCAGTCCCACTACTGGGCCGGGGTTGGGGTGGTGGGCCTGATGATCTTCTCGATGGCTGCCCGCCCGGAGATCCTCAAGGAGCTGCGCTGGCGCCGGATCCACCTGAGCGCCTCCATCCTGGCGGCGGTGCTGTTCGTGGCGCAGGGGATCACCGGCAGCCGCGATCTGCTGGAGATCCCCCTGGCCTGGCAGAAACCCACCATCGACGCCTGTGATCCTGTGAAGCGGGTCTGCCCGCCCTTCGCCCCGCCTCCGATGCCCGCCCCCCCCGTCGGCGCCGCCGGCAGCTGAGGCGGCCCGTGATCTCACCCGGTGGGGCCCCGGCCCCGGTGCTGTCCTTCTCCCCGGCGCTGGAGGCCCAGCTGCGCCAGTGGCTGGGTGAGGACATCGGCCGCGGCGATCTGACGGCTCCGGCCCTGGTGGGTCGCAGTGGCCGGGCCCACTGGGTCACCCGCGCCGAGGGCGTGTTCTGCGGCGGGGTGCTGGTGGGGCCGCTGCTGGCGCTGCTCGATCCCCGGGCCTCGGTGCGGCTGCTGGTGGCCGATGGCGAGCCGGTGGTGGCCGGCCAGCGGCTGCTGGAGCTGGAGGGGCCCGCGGCGGCCCTGGTGGCGGCGGAGCGCACGGCCCTCAACCTGGCCATGCGCCTCTCGGGCATCGCCACCGCCACCGCCGCCCTGGTGCAGGTGCTGGTGGGCACCGGTGTGCGCCTGGCCGACACCCGCAAGACCACCCCCGGCCTGCGGGTGCTGGAGAAGTACGCGGTGCGCTGCGGCGGCGGCTGCAACCACCGCCTCGGCCTCGACGATGCCGCCATGCTCAAGGAGAACCACCTGGCCTGGTCCGGCGGCGTGGCGGCGGCGATCGCGGCGGTGCGGGCCTCGGCCCCCTGGCCGGCGCGGGTGATCGTGGAGGCCGAGACCGCCGCCGAAGCCGAGGCCGCCGTGCGGGCAGGGGCCGATGCGGTGCTGCTCGACGACTTCACCCCCGCGGCCCTGGCGGACCTGGTGCCCCGGCTGCGGGCCCTGGCGCCGGCGGTGGTGCTGGAGGCCTCCGGTGTGCGGCCCGAGCAGCTGGCCGCCTACGCCGCCACCGGCATCGATCTGATCTCCACCAGCGCCCCCGTCACCCGCAGTCCCTGGCTGGATCTCAGCATGCGCTTCACGGCGACGCTGGCCTGAGCCCGGCCGGCGCCTGAGTCCGGCCGCCTCCATGGTGAAGTTCCACCTCACTCCCCCGGCCGCCGTGGCTCCGCCCCCGATCGGTTGTCAGGGTGAGCCTCGATGCCCCCCAGCGCCGACCCGCGTGCCGCAGCGACCCTCTCCGCTTCCCAAGCTTCCGCAGCCCACACCCCGACGCAAAGCCGTTGCGAGCGCCGCCCACGCCTGGGCGCGGCGCTCCGCCGTGGCCGGACGTTCCTTGCTGCTGGCGCTGGTGGCGGCCCTGGCCAGCCCCCTGGCGGCCAGGGCCGAGTCGGTGCTTGAGCAGGCGGCGCGCACCGGCGAGATCACCATGGCCGGCCCCACCGACATGGTGCCCTTCGCCTACCGCGATGCCAGCAAGTCGCTGGTGGGCTACAGCCTCGATGTGGCCCGGTTGATCGAGGCGGAGGTCTCCACCTATCTCAACCGACCGGTGAAGATCGTCTCCACCGCCAATGCGGATCCGCTGGCGGTGTTCCGTGACGTGAGCCGCGGTGATGTGGACCTGGCCAGTGGGGTTCAGTTCACCTGGGAGCGGGAGATGTATGTCGACTTCTCCATGCCCTTCGCCCTCTCCGGGATCCGGGTGCTCACCCGGCAGGGTGGGCTCGATGGCTCAGCGGCCTCGATGGCGGGCAAGCGGATCGGCGTGGTGAAGGACTCCCTGGGCAGCGCCACCATCGCGGCCGTGCAGCCGACGGCGGTGCGGGTCCCGTTCGCCGGAATCGAGCCGGCGGTGCGGGCGCTGCTGGCCGGCCAGGTGGATGGGGTGGGGGGTGATTCCCTGCTGCTCGCCGGTGCCATCCAGAGCCTCGGTGGCAAGGGTTACGGCCTGGTGCCCGCGGAGCCCTTCTCCCGCTTTGCGGTGGGCTGCATCCTCCCGGAAGACAATTCCACCTTCCGCAACCTGGTCAATCTGGCCATCGCCCGGCTGGTGCAGGGCTACCTCGACGATGAACCGGCGGCCGTGGCCAGCGTCAACCGCTGGCTGGGTCCCAAGGGAGTCCTGGAGCTGCCTCCCGAGGTGATCAAGGCCTATTTCCAGTCCGTTCTGCTCAACTACGAACGGGTCCGGCCCCTGCCGGCAACGACCCCATCGGCGGCCGCCCCCGCCTCCCCTGCCCGATAAGCGGATGCTTCCCATGCCCATCTCCTCCCGCACGGCCCTGCTCGGTTTCACCCTGGCGCTGGCGGCCCTGACCGCCTCCGCCGCCGCGCAGGCCGCCCTGCTGCCCTCGCCGGCCAGCGGAGCCACGATCGAGCAACGGCTGCAGCGCATCAGCGCAGCGTTCCGCGCCCAGACAGAAGGGGGCGGGGCGGGCGGGGCTGCCGCCGGCGATCAGCGGCTGGCCTACGGCTTCGCCAACGCCGGCCGGGGCGGATGGGGCAATGTGGCCGGCGGCGGCGGCTTCGTGAATGGCCACCCCTATTACGGCGGTGGCGCCGGCTTCCGCAACGGGGGCGGCGGTTTCGTCAATGCCAGGGGCGGGGGCGGCTTCGTGAATGGGGGCGGCGTACGCGGTGGGGCCTTCCGCAACTGGTAGGCCCCCTTCAGGGACAGCACCGGAGCCTGCGTTTCAAGCCCGGAAGCTTCCGTGGGCAAGCCGGGGAACCGCCCCTAAGGTGCAGCATGTGCACGGATCTGTGAATGGATTCTTCCGCTGCGGTGGCCCCCGGTTCCATCCGATCCCGCCGCGGCAGGGCCCTGGCCCTCGGATCGGTGGCCTGTCTCTGCGCCCTGTCGGCCGCCCTGCCGGCCCGCGCCGCCGACGCCGTGCTGGAGCAGGCGGCGAAGTCCGGGGAGGTGCTGATGGTGGGTCCCGCCGACAGCCCGCCCCTGATCCGCATGGGGCCCAAGGGGGAGCCGGAGGGCTACGCCATCGACCTGGCCCGCCGCATCGATCGCCAGCTCAAGGCGGAGCTCGGTGAGTCGGTGCGGATCCGCTTCGCCCCCGTCGACAACACGGGCGTCACGGTGGAGGCCGTCGCCAGTGGCAAGGCAGGCCTCGCCTGCGGGGTGCCCTTCAGCTGGGAGCGGGAGAAGCTTGTGGACTTCTCCCTGCCCATCGGTCTCTCCGGCCTGAGGCTGCTCACCCGCAGCGGCGGCCTCGACGGGTCCCCCGCCTCCCTCGCCGGCCAGCCGATCGCGGTGGTGGAGGGTTCGCTCGGGGCCGGCTTCCTCGGCTCCCTCCAGCCCAGTGCCAAGGCGGTCAGCTTCCCCACCCTGCCCCAGGCCGTCACGGCCCTCGAGCAGAAGAAGGTGGCGGGGGTGCTGGGCGATGCCAACGTGCTGGCCGGCCTGCGGCACGAGCGCAAGCTCTCCGGGGTGGCCCTGGTGCCTGAGCAGCCCTACGTGAGCTACGGCGTCGGCTGCATCGTGCCGGAGAACAATTCCCGGCTGCTGAACGTGGTCAACCTGGCCATCGCCAGCCTCTTCCAGGGCTACCTGGAGGGTCGCCCCGATGCGGTGGCCAGCGTCGCCCCCTGGTTCGGCCCCACCGGTGTGATGGCGCTCCCCTCCGACCGGGTGCGGGCCTTCTTCGAGTCGGTGCTGATCACCCGCGAAGGCCTCCTGCTGGCGGCCCCCGCCCCGGCGCCCCGCCCCTGAGGCCACCCGTTCCGCCCCACCCTTCCGCCCCCCCGTTCCTTCCTGGCAGCAACCCGATGACGAACCACCCCCGTTCCGGTCTGTTCGGTTTCCTGCTGTTGCTGGCCGCCCTGGCTCCTGCCGGCGCGGCGGCCAGGGCGGTGGTCGACGCACCGTCCTCACCCCCCTTGGAGGCGGCCCCCGGCTCCATCGACGCCCGGCTGCGGCGCATCTCCCAGGCCATGGGCGAGGCCTCCGGCCGGCCGCCGGGAGCGGCGGGCAGCGCCAAGGCACCGGATGGCCGCCTCGCCTACATGTTCGTGAACTCCCCCCGCTTCGGCTGGGGCAACGGCGGCTTCCGCAACGGCGGCTGGGGCAACGGCGGTTTCCGCAACGGCGGCTGGGGCAACGGCGGCTTCCGCAACGGCGGCTGGGGTAACGGCGGCTGGGGTAACGGCGGCTTCCGCAACTTCTGGTGACCGCCACCGCAACCCCGCCACCGGGCAACCCGGAAGGGTTCGGGCCGTTGCAGCTGCTGGTGGTCCAGCCCACGCCCTACTGCAACCTCGACTGCGATTACTGCTACCTGCCCAACCGGGACGACCGGCAGCGGTTGTCACTGGAGCTGCTGGAGGCGGTTCTGGCGCGGGTGCTGGAGAGCCCCTACGTGGGCGGTGATTTCACCCTGCTCTGGCACGCCGGCGAACCGCTCACCGTGCCGATCGCCTTCTATGACGCGGCCGCGGACTGCGTGCGGCGGGCGCTGGAGGGCTGGCAGGGGGAGCCCCTGACGATCCACCAGTCGGTGCAGACCAATGCCACGCTGATCAACGAGGCCTGGTGCGACTGCTTCGAGCGCAACGGCATCGCCGTGGGCGTGAGCATGGACGGACCCGCCTTCCTGCACGACGTCCACCGCCGCACCCGCACCGGCCTGGGCACCCATGCCGCCACGCTGCGCGGCATCGAGCACCTGCGCCGCCGCGGCATCCCCTTCCAGGTGATCGCCGTGATCACCGAGGAGTCCCTCGGCCACGCCGATGAGCTCTACGCCTTCTTCGTCGAGAACGGCATCACCGACGTGGCCTTCAACATGGAGGAGACCGAAGGGGAGAACCGGGTCTCCACCCTCAGCCGTCCCCGGGCCGAAGCCGCCTACCGCCGTTTTCTGGAGCGGTTCTGGGCACTGTGGCAGGAGCAGCCCGAGGTGATGCGGGTGCGGGAGTTCGAGGGCATCTGCAGCCTGGCCCAGGCGGATGCCCGGCTGGCCTGCACCGACATGAACAACCCCTTCGCGATCGTCAACGTGGATGCGAGGGGGGCGATCTCCACCTTCGATCCGGAGCTGCTGGCGGTGCACACCGACACCTACGGAGACTTCGTGCTCGGCCACGTCCAGACCGACAGCCTCGTCGCGATCGCGGCCAGTGCCAAGTTCCGGCGCATCCTGGCGGACATGCGCGCCGGCACCGACCGCTGCCGGGACGAGTGCGCCTACTTCGGCCTCTGCGGCGGTGGCGCCGGCAGCAACAAGTACTGGGAGCACGGCACCTTCGCCTGCAGCGAAACCCAGGCCTGCCGCTATCGGATCAAGATCACCGCCGATGTGGTGCTGGCCGGCCTCGAGGGGGCCCTGGGGCTGGCGTCCTGACCCCCTGAGGGCCCATGCAGAAGAGCCGCTGCGGTAAGGCAGCGGCTCTTGGATCGATCAGCCGTGAAACGCCGGCGCGTGGGCGAGCAGTCAAAGCAGGGGCTGGGTGTCGACCAGCCAGGGGGTGGTCGCTGTGGCGCCGAAGCCGGCGGCCGGGAACGGCGAGGCCAGGGGATCGGTGGCAAGGGGTTGGCTGCCGCTGAGGGAGGCGAGCTCCGTCAGGGCCATGATCGGCTCGCCGCTGAGCAGCGGATCGGAAGTCAGGGCCTCGTCGAAGGCCATCAGGGCGCCGGCGATGTCGTCGAAGCTGGCCGGGGCGAGGCTGGTGCCGCCGCCGATGATCGGGTCGATCGTCTCAGGTTCGCCCGTTTCCAGGGCGGCGTTCAGAGCCCTGCCGGTGAGCGGAGAGCCGCTGGCATCGACGGCGAACTGCTGGAGCAGCAGGCCGGCGCTGCTGGTGGGTGTGGTCAGGTTGTTGTCGGAGGTGAGGAAGTTCCAGTTGCCATCGAGCGTCCAGGTGCGGATCTGACCGGTGGAGACCACCTTCCAGAGGATCTGGTTCTGGCCGGAGGCGTTGGTTTCCGCGGCGAGGATCTGGCGGTCGGCGAACTGGGTGGTCGTGATCTGGCTGCCCTGGAAGCGGACGGCGGAGGTGATGCCGTTGACGCGAACGGAGACCCGGTTGTTGGTGGTGTCGCGGAGCAGCTGAACGGCACCGTTGGGATCGATCACCTGCAGGGTGCTGCTGGTGGTCGTCGTCGGGGTGGTGGTTGAGGTGGTGTTGGTCGTGGTGCTGGTGCCACCGGTGGGCTGGACGGTGCCGCTCACCATGTACTGGCCGAGGCTGCCGTAGTCGGTGTAGCCGGTGGGGGTGCTGGCCAGGGGGGTGCCGAAGCCGACGCCGTCGAGGCCGAGGTAGTAGGTGCCGGCGGCGAGGGTGGTGGAGAAGCTGGCCGTGGTCTGATCGGCCGGGTTGAAGGTCTGGACGACGCTGCCGTCGGCCCGGTAGAGGGTCGCGGCGATGTCCAGGTTGGCGCCGCGGGCGGTGAGGTACTCAGTGGTGTAAGTGCCGGCGCTGCCGACGAAGGCCCGCGAGGCGTTGACGATGTTGAAGGAGACCAGGCCGGCGCCGGTGTCGAAGCGGAACATGTCCACATCGGTGTTCCGCTCGATGATGCCGAAGCTGCTGAAGCTCAAGCCGGTGAGGGCCGTGGCGGTGCTGAAGGCGTTGCCGTGGTCATCGGCCCGGTAGGTGAAGCCGTTGCCGGTGGTGATTGTGGCAAGGTCGTCCTGGGTGTTGTTGGCGCCGGCGTACTCACCCTTGCTCCACTGGGTGAGGGCCTCGTCGTTGCCCAGCCAGGAGGCCCCCATGATCGTGCCCCAGCTGGTGGGACCGATGCCGCCGTGGCCGCCGTAGTACTCGGTGGTGGTGCCGGCGCCGTCGTGGCGTAGGCCGAGAGTGTGGCCGACTTCGTGGCTGGCTGTCTCAGCGGCGGTGTATTCACCCCGGTTGAATACCAGGGCCACGTCGTCGGTGCTCCAGTTGAAGCTGTTGTAGTAGGCGGTGCCGCCACCAGCGGCGTTGGTGATCGCCTTGCCGGTGAGCAGGTTGAGGTTGCTGGTGAAGGCCACCCGGATGCCCCAGCGGTCATCGCCAGTCCCGAAGTTGCGCAGGGCTTCGGTGCCCGGGTCCTGGGTGGTGACGTTGACGTTGAAGGGGGCGAAGTCCTCGGCCACCCGTTGCCAGATGCGCTGGATTTCCGTGAGGGCGGTGGAATCGAGGGTGCTGTAGAAGCCCTTCAGGCTGAGGTTGCCGCCGTTCTCCCAGGGGCTGTTGTTGATCTGGTAGCCGTCGAAGTCGAGATAGATCGTTTTCGTGGCGGTCGGGTTGCTGTGCAGCCGGAACACATTGCTCAGGTCCACGCCCGTGCCCAGGGTGACCAGGCTGTTGAGGACCAGGGGCGCCTGGTCGGTGGTGGTGTCCCAGGCGGCGGCACCGTCACCGGTGGTGACGGCCAGCACGCTGCAGGCCCGGCAGCGGCAGGTGGGTGCCATGGAAGCGGCGGCCGTGCCGGACGCTTCTCCGGGCCAGGGATCGTTCAGCGCCTGGTGGCTGCTGGTGGCCACCGTCGGGGTGGCGGCGAGGGTGACACCGTTCTGGAAGACGGGTTCCCCAGCGGCGGCCTGGGCGGCCGGAGCCGAAAAGCTGGCTTCGAGGCTCTCCAGGCTGTGGCCTGAGCCGTTGGCGGGCGTTGAGGCCTTGGTCGTGGCCAGAACGGCGTTGATCAGGTTGGCGGGCGCTTCGGCGGCGGCCGGGGCCGCGTCCACCAACAGGCTGAGGGTTGTATCGGAGGAGCGTCTTGCTGGGCTCGGAAGTTCAGGGAACAGGGGGGAAAGAGATGGTTGGGCCCCTGTGAATTCGGTGGTAGTCATGGCGAAGAGAGGGGTAAATGACCAGCGAGATCCATCAGCACCTGCAGCCTCCAGCCATGGACAGGCGGATGCTTCAGGAGATCTTCAAAGTCGTTGCGCCCAGAGATCTGGAGGGATCGACTTTGTTTCCGGGGGGAGCTGATGGAAGGGACCTTTTTCCCCCGCACTCATCATCGTTCTGCAGCAGCTTTGCTGTCTTTATGCACAGGCCAATTCACGGGGAGAGTTGCGTGATCGACGCTGAGGATTTCCTTGGTATTGCACCACCAACCCTGTGGGTTCGGATTCAAAAATTGCTGTAGGGCGACCGCTGCGGCCTTGCCCGGGAGGTCGGGCGAAGGCTGTCCGAACGGCGTTGCCGAACGGTGCGGGGGGCTTACCGAAGGGGTTGAAGGAGGCAGGATCCCAGTCGTGCCAGTGCTTTTGGCTGACTGCTGCCCGGCCTGGCGCACCTTGGAAGAACCCTTCCCGAAGCCTGAGCGTCAGAGCTTTAACGCCCTAAGCGCCTTTAAGCATTTGGTGCAGATTCATAACGGGTCCGCAGCCTCGGCGCTGCTCTCTGCTGTGGCCCTCTTTTGCCGGGATGGTGCCATCCCGAGCACCGGGTGGCAGGCCTCAGGGGGGTGGGGGGACGCCGGGCTCCGAGCTGTCGTCCTCCTCGGGGACCAGTCGGGAGAAGTACTCCTCCTCACTGGCGCCGGAAGACAGGCCGGGGAGGGGCCCACCCCGCAGGCTGATCGCCGTGTGCCACTCCACCAGCAGGGGTACCTCCTGCCCCTTGCGCTGGGCGCCCATGGCGAAGGCGATGGCCAGGGCGAAGGAGGAGAGCATCACCCGCAGGCTGTCCCTGACCACGGCCTCGATGGCCTTGGGAGTAGGGGCCTGGATCCTGGCCGCCACCTCCTGCCTCACCTCCTGGAGGCGAGCCAGCATCCTGCGCTTGGTTTCCGGCAGCGGCAGCCCCATGGTCTCGAACCGGATCCCGAGGCTTGGGGTCTGGATGGCCTGAAGGCGGGCCTGGAGGTTGTCGAGGCTGGTGGCTGTGGTGATGGTCTCCTGGAGGAGATCGAAGGTGCCGTTGGCGACGGAGAGCTGGCGGGCCACGTTGGCCCTGGCCGCCACCACGCTGTTCCAGCCGGCAAAGGCCTGCAGGGGGACGATCAGCAGGAAGCCGATGACCGCCCCGACGGCCAGACGGGCGAGGGCGTCGCGCCGTTTCTGCAGGGCTGGATTCTCGGGGTCGAGGTAGGCCGCCAGATGAAGCAGCCCGAGGGCCACCAGGGGGATGGTGGCCGAGTCAAGGCAGGCCGAGATGAAGCGCAGCTGCCAGTCGGTGTCCAGCAGGCGAACGGGAAGGATGCTGGACAGCAGGGTGATGAGGTAGGTGACGAACAGGGCGATCGCCATGAAGGCGAGCCGATCGGCCAGGATCGCCGAATCGAAGGCCCTGAATTCCTTGGTGCCGGCCATCAGGAGAGCCGGGTCCCGGTTCGGGACGCTGGGTGGCCTGCCGGTTTCCCTGCGTGGATGTCGATGGGATGGGATGCGAGCGCCACGGGATCGGAAGCATTCAGGCCGCAGAACTTTCTCGCAGCGACTTCAATCACCGAGGCTGGAAGTTGCCAGTCTGCCAACCGACCGGGCAATCAATGTGTGACTGGTTATGACCAGACCCGAGGATGGATCGGGGCTTCGATATCAATGATTGAGAGCGTTGGAGATCACGATCTGACGGTATTCCTGGCTGCAGACAGTTTGATCCGGCGCCGCATTCTGCGGCTCCATCCGAAGGCGGCCGCAGCCCCAAGAACGGGAAGAGGACCCGGAACTGCATCGGTGGGACCTTCGTCAGGAATGCGCCAGAGCGCTGCCCCCGTTACCTTCTCGCCGCCGCTTTCTGTTCGTCCGTTGGCTTTTTTGACGTTCTGGAAGCGCAGGGCAATCTGGGCCTTGCTCCAGCGATCTCCCGGTTCGAAGGCGTTGAAGAGGTTGTAGAAACGCTCCGCCACCTGGTCGGCGGTGGCGATGGCGGAGTCGTTGGATTTCAGCTTGAACTGAACCTTGACGGTGCTGCCTCCGCCGATGCCCGTGCTGCCGGATCTGCCATGGCAGCCATTGCTGCTGCTCATGCGGGCGCAGAAATCAAAGTTGGCGAAGGGGGCGAAGGGGGCGGTGGCCGAGCCTGTGATCGTCAGCCATTCGTCTTCGTTGACACGGACACCACGGCTGCGCTGTTGCGAGGTGGTGTTGTTGACGCCGCCGAAGACCCTGCCGAAGCCGGAATCCAGCGGGTTGTAGCTCAGCAGGGAGATGGCCTCGCTGCCGTTGCTGCGCAGCGGCTCGTTGAAGGCGAACCCCACCAGGGTGCCGGAGGAGGGGCCCGACGCCGGGGAGGTGTTGGTGATGCCGAGATCGAGGGTGTAGGTGTTGCCGTTGCCCGGGTCCTTGCGGAAGTCGAAGCTCATCCGGCCCTTGACGCCGGTGTTGTAGAAGCTGGTGCCGGCGATGCCGCTGTCGAACACCACATCGAAGGCGGTCTTGGCCATGGCGGGGCTGGCGAGGCCCACCGGCCCGATCAGGGCAGCGAGGCCCACGCCGGCGAGGCCACCGAGCAGCCCGAGGGGGGTCTTGGCTGTGGCGCGCATGAACGCTTCCTTAATCCACGCTCACCATAGCAGGGAGTCTCTCACCCTGCTCACAGTTTTCTCCTGCTCGATTCAGGGGGAGGCGGGCGGATCGTCCTCCGGCGGGACGAGCTGGGCGAAATAGTCCTCCTCGATGGCGCCGGGGGAGCCGCGCCGGGGCTGTCGGCCCTGCCGCCGCAGGCTCCAGATCGTCAGCACCTCAACCAGCAGCGGCACCTCCCGGCCGCGGCGCTGGGCCGCGATCGCGAAGGCCAGCGCATAGACGACGCTGGTGGCGCTCACCCGCAGGGCGTTCGTCGCCACGTTCTCGATGGCCTCCGGCGGCGGCGCCTTGATCCGGGTCTTCACCTGCTCTTCGATCTCGTTGAGGCGGATCAGCATCTGGCGCTGGGTCTCCGGCAACGGCAGGCCCAGGTTCTCGAAGCGGACGCCCAGCTCGGGAGACTCCAGAGCGTTCAGCCGGGATTGGAGATCCTCCAGGCTGGTGGCGGCGTTGATCGCCTCGCGGATCAGGGCGAAGTTGCGGTTGGCGCTGGTCAGCTGGGTGGTCAGCCTGGCCCTGGCCGTGGCGACGGTGCTCCAGGAGGCATAGGCCTGCACAGGGATCAGCAGCAGAAACCCCAGCACCGCCAGGATCGCCCAGCGAGCCATGGCGTTCCGGCGTTGTTCCAGGGCGGCATTGGCCGGATCCAGGTAGGCCGCCAGATGCAGCAACCCCAGGCCCAGCAGGGGGATGGCGGCGGCGCTGATCAGGGCGGAGCTGACGCTCAGCTGCCAGAGGGTGTCGAGCGGCCGCAGGGGAATGGCCGTGGCGACGATCCGCACGGCGTAGATGATGAAGAGGGCTGCGGCGAAGACCGAGAGGCGGCGGGCCAGGAGCGCACCCTCAAGGGGCCTGGCGTGGCAATCAGCCTCCATGGGAGATCGTTGCCCGCGGTGTGGTGTCCTCGATCAGGTGGAGAGCATGTCCGGTTCAGGGTATGCCCTGAAGCCAGAAGCTTCAGAGCCGTTCAGGCGGCGGAATCAAGCTGAGTGGCGGCGGTGGCGATCCTGCGGCGCAACCTGCGGCTGAAGGCAAAGGCCGTGGCGGCACCCAGCACGGGCAGGGGGCCGGGGACCGGATCGCCGGGAGCGTTGGGTGGCCTTCTGGGAAGGCCACCGACCTTGTCGCTGGAGCTGGAGGCCGCCCGGACGGAGATGGGCGGCCAGATGGAACAGGATCAGGCCGAGCAGGGGCAGGGGTGCGGCTTCAACGGCGACCTTTGTACTGGCCAGTTGCCAGATGGGATCCAGCAACTTCGGCGGCAGGACGGAGACCAGGACGGATACCAGGTAGATCCCGAACAGCACCATGGCCACCAAGGCCAGGCGATCGGCGACGATGGCGGTCTCCAGGCTCCTGGTGGATGGGTTCTCGCTCATGGGTGGGTGGGCTGTTGCTTCGGACGCGGAAAGGTGACGGGCGAGTCAGGCGGGGCTCCAGCGATCGTCGGCCGATCCCTTCTCCCGCAGCAGGTGCAGAGCCCTCGAATTCCTGAGCGGGAGACGTGGCTTGCCAGCCGATTGAAAGTCAAGCGTTGGCTCTGATCCGCCCTCGAAGTCTGCGGCTGAAGCCGAAGGCGGCTGCAGTCCCGAGAATCGGCAGAGGACCAGGGACCTCGTTGGGCGCTTGGCCACCGAACTTTGCACAGAGCCTGGAACTGCCCTCGGCATTGCTTCCAAGACCCTGGTGGTGGGTGCAGGAGAAGTAGCCGTTGTTGGCATTGGTAGTCAAGTGAGCAATCGTGAGGCCTGAAACGCTGAACATGATCGTTTCTCCAGGTTGGTTGCTGGCTACCTCGTTCAACACATTGCTGGTGCCGCCTGGAGGAGGCGCATTGAGCAATGTCAGTTCCCATCCTGTTGTGGCAATGAAATTGCCCAACGGGGCTGAACCAGACTGGACATAATTGCCGTCGCCAGAATTCCCCCCGGTGCTCTGGCAGGCTGCCTGGGCATTGCCGAAGCAATTGATCAGAACTGAGGCTGGTCCTTCCTTAACGTTGAAGACAAAGTCGTTGAAGAACTGATTCGTGTTCCCCGATGCTGCCGTTGTGAAGGTGAATTCGAGGCCGGAAGTGGTTTCCGTCGCCAAACCCTTCAGCCACCAGCCTTGGCTGGATGGCAGCGCCACGCCACCATTCTGCTGGTGAGTGTAGAAGAATTCAGCGGAGTCTCCCACTGCAGCAAAGGAAGGTGTTGGCCACAGGTGGCTGCCAATGAGCGCGCCCGCCAGAAGCGAAGTCTTTCCTTGAGTCATCAAGAGCTTCCGCAGGTTCAGTGTCTTCATGGATGACAACATGTTGACAGCGTGGCGTGCTGAGCTGTTGTCTCCTGCCCAGGCATGTTCAGCCATGGTGAAGAAATTGCTTCGCTTGAAGGGCGTCATGCAGTCAAATCTCATCCGATTGCAAGGTATCGGATTTCCTGCTGCCTGATGTCAGAGGGCCTGATCGGTTTCCCCGGGGGCCCGTATCGCTTCCCCCGCCGGGACGCCCGCGTCAGCTTGCTGTGTGAATGTCTGAAAGCCCTTGCCTCCCAGTCGATCTCCCTTGACCGGGGATACCGTTTCCTGCCGACCTGTGGCGAAGAGGTCGTCGATCGGACCTGTTGATGGGAGAACCGGACGATCCCGATCTGCTGCAATCGTGGTGCGGATCGACAGCGCTGAATGTTAATGGAATGCACCCCTTCAGGGCCAATCCGCGCATGGCCTCATTCTTTGTCCACCTCCGGACTCACTCCCGTGTTCAAAGACCCGGCGCTCTGCAATGGTTGCGGTGATGGATGGGGCCGCACAGGGGAGATGACGATCTTCCTCGCCGCCGTCGGCAGGTGAACGGCTTTGCTGCCCGACCTTCGGGCGCGAGCCGCGTGCTCGGCGGCAAGGGCCCCAGGCCCCCCTGCCCTGCCAGCCCCGCCGCCCCACAGGGGAGGACGATTGAGCCCACGCTTCCCGTTCGACCGGCTTCGCTCCATGCTGCGCATCGCCCACGCCCTGAACAGCCAGCTGGTGGAGGCCCTAGAGAGCGCGTTCCCCGAGGCGGCCGGCACGCCCCTGGATCCCCAGCCCGGGCCCGCCAGCAAGCCGGAATTCGGTGATGTCCAGGCCCATGGGGCCCTCGCCCTGGCCTGTCCCCTCCGCTTAGGTTGTCCTGATGCGGGTTTCCAGTGCCCACCGTCGCCACTGGCAGGAGTGCCAGGCCCGAGAGCGCCAGGCTTGTGAGAGTCGTCGTCTCGCGGCGCTGCAGGCGGCCAGTTGCTGCGCTGAGGCCCTGAAGCGCCGTTGGCCGGTCCTTGAAGGCGTGTGGCTGTTCGGTTCGGCCATCGACGGGACATTTGGGATGGCTTCCGATATCGACATCGCCGTGGAAGGCTTGCCGAAACTCGATCTCCTTGAGGCCATGGCGGAAGCGGAGTCCAGCGCCGGCGGGATCCCCGTGGACCTTGTACGCATGGAAAGCCTGCATCCCCACTGGCAGCAGCGGATCCGCGAACGCGGTCGGCGCCTGCCGTGACATCCGACGGTTCTTCCAGGCGGAAGCTGGATGATCTGCTGATGGATCTCCGCGTGGAGCGTTCGAAGCTGGAGACGCTGGTGGAGAGTCTTCGGGTCGCCTCCCGCGCTCTGGATCAGGACCCTCTGCCGCCCCTCTGGGTGGACGCGGTCGCTCTACGCCTTCAGAGCTTCTACACCGGCATCGAGCGCTGCTTCGTGCTCATCGTTCGCGCCATCAACGGCGCACCCCCTGACGGCGCCGATTGGCATCGCCGGCTGCTGGACCGCATGACGGTCGCCAGCCCGGCTCGGCCCGCCGTACTCCGCGCCGACACGGCGCAGAGCCTTGGCGAACTGCTTCGCTTTCGCCATGTCGTTCGTCACCTCTACGCCTACGAACTGGAGGCCGAGCCGGTGGAGCGGCTTCTGGGGAAGGTGCTCGGCCTCTGGCCCGAGGTGAGCAGCGATCTGGATCAGTTCACCGCCTGGTTGCTGGAGCTCCTCGAAGCGCTGTGACGCTCCCCTCCCGCCGGGGAGGATGATCGTGCCCCCGCCTGCCGTCCGACCGGCTTCGCCCCATGCTGCGCATTGCCCACGCCCTGAACAGCTGTCTGCTGGAGGCCCTGGAGCGTGCGTTCCCCGTTGCTGCCGCCACTGCCCGTGAGGCCGGCGCGCCCCTTGATCCCCAGCTCGGGCCGGCCAGCAAGCCGGAGTTCGGGGATTTCCAGGCCAATGGCGCCCTCGCCCTGGCCCGTCCCCTGAAGCAGGCACCCCGGCAGATCGCCACAGCGATCGTTGAGCAGCTGCAGGCCGACCCGGATTTCGGGGCCCTCTGCCTGCCGCCGCAGATCGCCGGGCCTGGCTTCATCAACCTCACCCTGCGGCCCGAGCTGCTGGCCGCCGAGGTGGCCCGCCGGCTGGCCGATCCGCGCCTGGGGGTGGAGCCCGTCCCCCCCGGCGGCGCGCCGGTGGTGGTGGATTTCTCCAGCCCCAACATCGCCAAGGAGATGCACGTGGGGCATCTGCGCTCCACGATCATCGGCGACTGCCTGGCGCGGGTGCTGGAGTTCCGCGGCCATCCGGTGCTGCGGCTCAACCATGTGGGCGACTGGGGCACCCAGTTCGGGATGCTGATCACCCACCTCAAGCAGGTGGCGCCCGAGGCGCTCGACACCGCCGATGCGGTCGATCTGGGCGACCTGGTGGCCTTCTACCGCCAGGCCAAGGCCCGCTTCGACAGCGATGAAGCCTTCCAGACCACCTCCCGCGAGGAGGTGGTGAAGCTGCAGAGCGGCGATCCGGTGTCGCGCAGGGCCTGGCAGCTGCTGTGCGACCAGTCGCGCCGCGAGTTCCAGCGCCTCTACGACTGCCTCGACATCCGCCTCGACGAGCGCGGCGAATCCTTCTACAACCCCTATCTGGAGGCGGTGGTGGCCGACCTGGCCGCCGAGGGCCTGCTGGTCAGCGATGGTGGCGCCCAGTGCGTGTTTCTGGAGGGCCAGGACGGCACGGTCAGCCAGGCGCCGCCGGTGATCGTGCGCAAGAGCGACGGCGGCTTCAACTACGCCACCACCGACCTGGCGGCCATCCGCTACCGCTTTGCCGCGCCCCCCGCAGGCGACGGCGCCCGCCGGGTGATCTACGTCACCGATGCCGGCCAGGCCAGCCACTTCGCCGGGGTGTTCCAGGTGGCCCGCCGAGCCGGCTGGGTTCCCGAGGGCGGCCGGCTGGAGCACGTGCCCTTCGGCCTGGTGCAGGGGGAGGACGGCAAGAAGCTCAAGACCCGCGCCGGCGACACCGTGCGGCTCAAGGAACTGCTGGATGAGGCGGTGGAGCGCTGCGAGGCCGACCTGCGCCGCCGTCTGGCCGAGGAGGAGAGACAGGAGGACGGCGACTTCATCAACGACGTCGCCACCACCGTGGGCCTGGCGGCGGTGAAGTACGCCGACCTGTCCACCAACCGGATCACCAACTACCAGTTCAGCTTCGATCGCATGCTGGCCCTCAGCGGCAACACCGCCCCCTATCTGCTCTATGCGGTGGTGCGGATTGCCGGGATTGCCCGCAAGGGCGGTGCCGGTGCCGCCGGCGTCGCCTTCCCCTCGCCCCTGGTGTTCGGCGAACCCCAGGAGTGGGCGCTGGTTCGCCAGCTGCTGCAGTTCGACGCCGTGATCCTGGAGGTGGAGCAGGAGCTGCTGCCCAACCGGCTGTGCAGCTACCTCTTCGAGCTCTCCCAGGTGTTCAACCGCTTCTACGATCAGGTGCCCGTGCTGAAGGCCGAGGAGCCCGCCCGTGGATCGCGGCTGGCGCTCTGCCGCCTCACCGCCGACATCCTCAAGCAGGGTCTTAGTCTGCTGGGAATCCCCACCCTGGAGCGGATGTGATGCCGGCTGATCTGGCCAGATAATCCTCCTGAAGGATGTACATGCGTTTGACGTCGCGATAGCGGCCTTCGATGAAGAACTCGCCCACCAGGTGGCCTTCTTCGGCGAAGCCGCACTCCTGATAGAGGTGCAGGGCCTTTTCGTTGTCGACAGCGCAGGACAGGTAGATCTTGTGCAGGTTCAGGATGGTGAAGGAGTAGTCGAGAGCTTTGTGGATGCAGAAGCGTGCGAAGCCTTTGCCCTGGTGGGCAGGGGCCACGATGATCTGAAACTCCGCCCGGCGATGAATGTAATCAATCTCGATCAACTCCACCAGGCCGATCAGTTCCTTGTCCTTGTTCTCGACGACAAAGCGACGCTCGGCGTTGTCGTGGATATGGCGCATGTAGAGCTCTTCCAGTTCGTCGAAGGACTCATAGGGTTCTTCGAACCAGTAGGCCATCACGCTCCTGTTGTTCAGCTGGTCGTGAATGAACCGCAGGTCGTCCCGCTCCAGCGCCTGCAGGGCCAGCTCCGCCTTCGCCACCGGATTTCACCCGCAGGAGATCAAACGGTAGGGCTGCGCTGCAGGATGGCTTCCGTAGCGATCCGACTCCGGCGCCTTGAGCAGCCCGACCCCCGGCGAGAGCCCGGCCGTTTCCCCAGGCCCCCTGGCCCGTCCCGAGGTGGAAACCCTCACGGCCTACAGCGCCCCCCTGGAGGGGCGCCGTGGCCTGCTGCGGCTCGACTTCAACGAGAACACCATCGGGCCCAGCCCGCGGGTGGTGGAGGCGATCCGCGCCATCCCGGCCGATCACTACGCCATCTATCCCGAGTACGACGGCCTGCGGGAGGCGGTGGTGGCCTCGCTGGGGGGCCGGGGCCTCACGCCGGCCCACATCGGCCTGTTCAACGGTGTGGACGGGGCCATCCATGCCATCTTCCACGCCTTCGGTGCCCCCGGTGATCGCCTGCTCACCACCAGCCCCACCTTCGGCTACTACACCCCATGCGCCCGGATGCAGGGCATGGCGATCGAGGCGATCCCCTACCGCCTGCCCGATTTCGACTTCCCCTTCGAGGAGATCCTGGCGGCCCTGGGTCCTCCGGGATCAGCCACTGGTGCCCCCCGGATCCTGCTGATCTGCAACCCCAACAACCCCACCGGCACCCGGCTGGCGCCCGAGCGGATCCTGGAGCTGGCGGCGGCGGCGCCGGACACCCTCGTGGTGGTCGATGAGCTCTACGAGGCCTTCACCGGCGACAGCGTGCTGCCCCTCGCCGATTTCGCAGTGGCCCCCAACCTGCTGGTGCTGCGCTCCCTGGCCAAGACGGCAGGCCTGGCGGGCCTGCGCATCGGCTTCGCCATCGGCGCGCCGGCGCTGGTGGAGCGGGTGGGCCGGGTCTGCGGGCCCTACGACATCAACAGCTTCGCGGTCACCGCCGCCCATGCCGCCCTGGCCGACCAGGCCTATGTGGACGCCTACGTGGCCGAGGTGCTGCGTGCCCGCGACCAGCTCCTCAGCCAGCTGCGCCAGGCGGGCGTACGCCATCATGCCGCCGGCGGCAACTACCTGCTGCTCTGGCCCCGCCGTTCCGCCGAGGCGGTGGAGGCCGACCTGCGCCAGGCCGGCATCCTCGTGCGATCGATGGCCGGCAAGCCGCTGATCGACGGCTCCCTGCGGGTCAGCCTCGGCACCGGTGAGCAGATGGAGTGCTTCTGGGAGGCCTACCGCCGGATCGACGGGCTGGGGTGAAGCGCGCGTGCCGCTGGGGGCCTCAGCGCATCACCTCCACCACCACCCCATCCCCCAGGGGCGGCACCAGTGAGATGGTGCGGCCGCTGCGGCGCACCGTGGCCCCCACCATCGCCTTCAGGAACGGCTCCACCGACCCCTGGTCACAGCCGGCCGGGGGCTTGCCGGTGGTGTACTGCACCGGAATCACCCGGCGGGCCTGCAGCTCCCGGGCCACCTCGGCCGCCTCCTGGCCGGTGTAGACCTTGCCGCCGCCGCCCACGCCGATGATCAGCACATCCGGGCGTCCCAGCAGCACCCGGTCGGCGGGGCCGAGGCGGCCGGCGGTGCCACCGAGATGGGCGATGTCGAGGCCGCCCTGGCGCCAGCGCCAGAGGGTGGCGTTGCCGAAGCGGCGGCCGCCCACCCGGTCGTGGGGGGCGGCGATGCCCTCGATCTGCAGACCGGCCAGCCGGTAGGAGCCCGGCTTCACCAGGAACTTGCCGCTGGCCACCTGGGCGCCCTCATCCTTGAGCAGGCTGCTGGCCAGGATCACATCGGCGCTGACGCGGGGCACGGGCAGGCCGGCGGCGCAGCCCACGGCCTGGAACGGGTTCACCAGCACCCGGGCGCCGCCCCCCTGGATCAGCAGGGCGCTGTGGCCGAGATGGGTGATCGAGACGCCGCCGCCCTTCTGGGCCAGGGCCGGCATCGGCAGGGTGAGTCCGGCCGCCAGGGCCAGACCCGCACCCAGACGCAGGGCCGTGGTGGTGGTTCTACGCAACGTTGTCGTGGATCCGGTCAGCGCTGTCGCGGACCGGCTGGTGGGGTCAACCATGGAGTCGCGTCTGGCCCCACCGGGCCCGGGATGTGGCGCGAAACTAGCAGTGGGAGGCCTGGCGCAGGAAATTGGCCAGCAGCTGGTGACCGGCCTGGGTGAGCACGCTCTCCGGGTGGAACTGCACCCCCTGCAGGTGCGGGTGCTCCCGGTGCTGCAGGCCCATGATCGTGCCGTCCTCCAGCCAGGCGGTGATCTCCAGGCAGTCGGGCAGCGTTTCCCGCTCGGCGATCAGGCTGTGGTAGCGGGTGGCGGTGAGGGGCTCGGGCAGGCCCTCGAACACCCCGGCGCCCCGGTGGTGCACCGGTGAGGTCTTGCCGTGCATCAGCTCACCGGCCCGCACCACCCGCCCCCCGAACACCTGGGCCAGGCACTGGTGACCCAGGCACACCCCCAGTACGGGCACGGTGGGTCCCAGGTCCCGCAGCACCTCCAGGCAGACCCCGGCCTGGTCCGGATCGCCGGGGCCGGGGGAGATCAGGATCGCCGCCGGGTCGAGGGCCCGGATCTGCTCCAGGTCGAGGGCGTCGTTGCGCTCCACCCGCACCTCGGCGGCGAGGGGGTGGTCGGCGGCCAGTTCACCCAGGTACTGAACCAGGTTGAAGGTGAAGCTGTCGTAGTTGTCGAGGACCAGGAGCATGGGGACGGTCTAGGCGCCGAGGCGGATCAGCAGGGGGGGCACGAGCAGCAGCAGGGCGATCAGCAGCGACGAGAGGGCGGCGACGAGCACGGCGGCGGCGGCGCAGTCCTTGGCGATGCGGGCCAGGGGGTGGAACTGGCGGCCGATGGCGAGATCCACCACCGCTTCGGTGGCGGTGTTCAGCAGCTCCAGCACCAGCACCGCCGCCACCGTGAGCACCAGCACCGCCAGGCGGTCGGCGGCCAGGCGCAGCCACAGCCCCATGCCGAACACAACGGCGCCCGTGAACACATGGATGCGGAAGTTGCGCTGGCTGGCGAAGCCGTAGGCCAGGCCCTGGGCGGCGTAGCGGAAGCTCGCCGGCAGGTCGCCCGCCACCTTCCACGCCCCCACCCGCAGGCGCCTGCCGCGGCGGTGCACGTCGGTGGTCGCGTCGCTGGTCACCTGGCGGAGGGCCGGCGGATGTTCCTCGGGAACGAGCATCGGCATCGCACCGCCGTTGGAGGGACAAGCGGCACCCTACCGCCGATGGCCGCTGGGAACAGCCCCTGTCAGGACGGCGACGCCGCCAGCAGGGCCGTCTGCCGGGCCAGCATCGCCGCCAGGCTGTCGTCATCGGGGTGATCCCAGCCCAGCAGGTGCAGCAGGCCGTGGCTGGCCAGGAACAGCAGTTCCTCCCTGAGTCCGTGGCCGGCCGCCTCGGCCTGCCGCCGGGCCGTGTCGAGGGAGATGACGATGTCGCCCAGCTCCAGCCAGTCCGGCTCCGCCCCCGGTGGGGCGGGCGGTGCCTCCTCCTGGGCGGCGAAGGCCAGCACGTCGGTGGGGCCGCTGTGCTGGCGCCAGGCCTGGTTGAGCTCGGCGATCGTGGCGTCGCCCGTGAGCTCCAGCCCCAGGCTGTAGCCCGCGGCGCGCAGGGGGGCCGGCAGCTCCGGCCGCAGCTGGGCCAGCCAGGCGCCGATGTGGGCACACCAGAGCGCCTCGGCCCCGGCGGGGTCCGCCAGGGGCTCCGGGGACGGGGCGTCAGCGGAGGCCCCGGGCTCCAGGCTGAAGGCCAGGTCGATCTCCGGCGCCGCCGCTGGGCTGGTCATCCGGGCAGGCTGGGGCGACCCAGCCAGGCGATCAGCAGCAGGAAGCCGCTCAGGCCCAGGGCGGTGAGGCCGAAATGCAGCAGGCTCTGGCGGCCCTTGCGCACCATGTTGCGCATGGCGAGCTTCACGAAGCTCGGGTTCTCGCCCCCGGCGGCGGGGGTGGGCTGGGGGCTGGGGCGCTCGGGCATGGGGGGCGCTGCGGTGGGGATCAGGCGGCCGCCTCGGCGGCGATCTCCACACCCTGGCGCAGCAGCGACTGGATGAAGGGATCGAGATCCCCGTCCATCACTCCCTGCACGTCGGTGGTCTCCTGGGCGGTGCGCAGGTCCTTGACCATCTGGTACGGGTGGAACACGTAGTTGCGGATCTGGTTGCCCCAGGCCGCCTCGACGATGTCGCCGCGGATGTCGGCGATCTCGGCGGCCCGCTGCTCCTGGGCGATCACCAGCAGCTTGGCCATCAGCAGGGCCATGGCCTTTTCCTTGTTCTGGAGCTGGGAGCGCTCCTGGGTGCAGCGCACCGCCAGGCCCGTGGGGATGTGCAGGATCCGCACGGCCGTCTCCACCTTGTTGACGTTCTGGCCGCCGGCGCCGCCGGAGCGGGAGGTGGTGACCTCCAGGTCCTTCTCGGGGATGTCGAGCTTGACGTCCTCCTCGAGCTTGGGCATCACCTCCACGCCGGCGAAGCTGGTCTGGCGCTTGTCGTTGGCGTTGAACGGCGAGATCCGCACCAGCCGGTGGGTGCCCTTCTCATTGCGCAGGTAGCCGTAGGCGTAGCGGCCATCGATCTCGATGGTGCAGCTCTTGATGCCCGCCTCCTCCCCTTCCGAGAGCTCGTCCACGGTCACCTTCATGCCGTGGTCCTCGGCCCAGCGGGTGTACATCCGCATCAGCATCAGCGCCCAGTCCTGGGCGTCGGTGCCGCCGGCACCGGCATTGATCGAGATCACCGCCCCCTCCTTGTCGTAGGGGCCGCTCAGCAGCCGCTCCAGCTCCCAGCGGTCGAGGGCCCCCTTGAGGCTCTGCAGGCCGCCGTTGGCCTCCCCGAGGAGCTCCTCATCGGGCTCGAGGTCGTACAGCTCCAGGGTGGCGCGGGCATCGTCGATCGCCGCCTGCCACTGCAGCAGCTGCTCCAGCTGGGCCTTCACCTCATCCAGCTGGCGCATCTGCTTCTGGGCCTGCTGCTGGTCGTCCCAGAAGCCGGGCTGGGAGGCCAGCTGTTCCAGGTCCCGCTGACGGGCTTTCAGGGCCGGTACGTCAAAGACAGTCCTGGGCATGGCCCAGGCGGTCGGTGAGCTCGGAGAGGTCGCGCTTGAAGTCGGTGAGATTCAGCAAGGGGAAGCGAATCCGGCGATGGCTCGACCCTATCAGCGCCCCGCATCCGCCCGCCCCTGTGGCTGCGGGGAGCGGGGCAGGCGGATCAGGGCGTCCGCCAGCAGCAGCAGCCGACTGGCGATCAGCAGCTGGGTGCGGTCGCCCTGGGGCGCCGCCGGCGACTCCGGCAGCGCCGCGCTCAGCAGGTCCCGGCAGCGGCCCAGGTCCGCCACCGCGTCAGGGGCGTCCCGTCCCTGCACCAGCGCCTCGATCCGGGTCCGGCCGTCGTCCAGCAGCCGCGGGACCAGCCCGGGGGGCACCCAGGCCGCCGGGGCCTCCTCCTTGAGCAGCAGGCCGAGATCCCGCGCCGCGCTCATCACCGTGCTGCCGTGCTGCAGCTGCTGCTGGGCCCGCAGCACCGCCTCGTCCGGCTGGCCGTGGATCAGCGTCCGCTCGGCCGCCAGCTGGGGCAGCCGGCGGCGCAGGCCATTGCGGCGCTCCCGCAGGGCGGCGAACGCCTCCTCCGGCTCGGGACTGTCCGGCAGTCGCTCCAGCAGGCGGGCCAGATCGAGCAGCCAGCCGTCACAGGAGGCCTGCCAGGCGCTGGAGGACCGCTGGCTGTAGATGTGGCGCGACACCAGCACCCCGACGATCACGCCCAGGATCGTCATCACCATCCGCCAGAACACGTAGTGCCACCAGGCGTCGCCGTGGTTCATCAGGCTGCCCGCCACCATGTGCCCGCCCACCACGAAGCCGCTGGTCAGGCCGGCGGCGAAGCCGAACAGCCGCACCAGGGTCAGCCCCACGAACACGCCGAGGGCGCTGGACAGGCCGCCCAGGACCCCCGCGGCGATCACCACGGCGAGCAGTCCCAGCAGGGTGCCGATGATCCGCTCCCGCCCGGCCAGCACGCCGCCGCCGAGGTCGGTCTCGAGAATGATCAGGACCCCCAGGGCCAGAAAGAGGCCCTCCGGCAGCGCCAGGTGGTTGCAGGCGGGCACCACCGGCGCCAGGACCGCCCCGTTGCGCACGATCACGGCCGATCGCCCCGGCGCTGTCATGGCGCTGCCGCCAGGCTCCGCAGCCGCACCAGGGCCTCGCGGCAGGCCTCGGCGTCGATGGAGCGCAGCACGGCCGGCACCCGGACCATGGCGACGGCGTGGCGCAGCGCCTGCTCGAGCGCCTCATGCCGCTGCTGCATCCCTTCATTCGCCAGCCCTTGGGCCTGGGGGCTGCGCAGCACGGCGGCGCGCACGGCGCAGTGGGCGCCGTAGGCGCTGATCAGTTCCTCCGCCCCGTCCTGGGACGTGCCAGCCAGCAGGGCATCGATCCGGCCCAGCAGACCCCGCTCGCTGTCCTCCAGGCGCTGCAGGGGTGAGCGGAACCAGAACAGGCGCTCGACGGCCATGCCCAGCAGCAGCCCCAGCAGGTGCCAGCCGGTCCTGTCGACGACGTACATGCCCCCCATCCGCTCATGGGCGGGAACCGCCAGGATCAGCACGGTCATGATCACCGCGTTCATCAGCGTGGCCGGACTCAGCCCCAGGCGGCGTCCCAGCAGCTGGATGAGGACGTAGCCGACCCCGATGGCGAGCCAGTTGTGCAGGGCCTGGGTGAGCAGCACCACCACCGCGCCCCCGAACACGGTGCCCACGATCCGCGCCCAGGCCGCCTCCCGCGACGCCTCCGGTGTGGGCAGCAGGCTCCGGGCGGCGCCATAGACCACATAGAAACCGTCGATCGCGTTGACGTCCGGTCCGGCCGCCGCGTGGATGCCGGCAGCCAGGAAACCGGCGAACCCCACCTGCAGGGCGTTGCGGATCTGCTGGGGCGAAGGGGGACGGGGGAGCATCGAGCCGACGGACCGGGCGCCGTCGGGAGATCAGGCCCCAGGATGCCGGGCCTGCGCGGATCGGCACGGGCGGATCTGGTGGGGCATGGCCGATCCCCTTAAGCTGCGCCACGACGCGACACGAGTGACCGGATGGAGATCCCAGGAGTCCCCCCAGAGCAATCCGGGCAGGACGCCGTGGAGGTGAAGCCCCCAGCCAAGGTGGAGATCTACACCTGTCGCTTCTCCCCCGATTGCATCCGGGCCAAGGGTCTGCTCGACAGGCTCGGGGTCACCTACAACGAATTCATCATTGACGACGACGAGATCAACAAGGAGGTGATGTTGAAGCGCTCCGGTGGACGCACCAGCGTTCCCCAGATCTTCATCGACGGCATCGCCATCGGCGGCTATGTCGAGCTCGCCAAGCTCAACACGGCCGGTGTGCTGGGCCCTATCCTGCGTCTGACCGCGTGAGCCGCGATCGGGACGCCCAGCTGTTCGTGGTCGATCCGATCACGCGCCTGCGGCCGGCCAAGGACTCGAGCGTGGCCCTGATGCAGGCCGCCCAGCGGGCCGGCCAGGCGGTGTGGGTCTGCACCCAGGCCGATCTTTCCAGCGCCGCTGCTGACGACGGCCGCCACCGGCCCCGGGCCTGGGCCCAGCCGGTGCGGCTGGCGGCGATGGCCGCCACCGCCGAGGGCTGGAGCGTGCCCGACCCCTGGGTCGAGGCCGACGAGCCCCGCGACATGCCCCTGGATCACTTCCGCTGGATCTGGATGCGCAAGGATCCGCCCGTCGACGAGGCCTACCTCTACGCCACCCAGTTGCTGGAGCTGGCCGAGTCCTTCGGGGTGCGGGTGCTCAACAGCCCGGCGGCGCTGCGGTCGTGGAACGAGAAGCTGGGTGCCCTGCGCTTCAGCCATCTGATGGCGCCATCGCTGGTCAGCGCCCGGGTGGAGCAGCTGGCCGCCTTCGCCGCCGGCCACGAGGAGGTGGTGCTCAAGCCCCTGTCGGGCCGGGCCGGCCAGGGGGTGGTGCGGACCGCATCGGCGGCTCCCGGGCTGCGGTCCCTGCTGGAGCTGGTCACCCTCCAGGAGACGCTGCCGGTGATGGTCCAGGCCTTTCTGCCCGCGGTCACCGCCGGCGACAAGCGGATCCTGCTGGTGGACGGGGAGCCCCTCGGCGCCGTGAACCGGTTGCCGAAGGCGGGGGAATTCCGCAGCAACCTGGCCCTGGGCGGCGCCCCGGTCGCCGCCGACCTGACCGACGCCGAGCGGCGCATCTGCGATGAGCTGGCGCCCGTACTGCGGGCCGAAGGGCTGTTCTTCGTCGGCATCGACGTCATCGACGGCCGGCTCAGCGAGATCAACGTCACCAGCCCCACCGGCGTGCGGGAAGTGGAGCGGCTGGGCCGCCGGCCCCTGGCCGATCAGGTGATCGAGCGCCTGCTGGCCGGCTGAGGGCGGCCAGGCTCAGTCGAAGCCTGCCGCCACCGGCAGGTTGAGCTGCTGCTGCAGCACCCCGAGCTTGAGCGCCACCTCCTGCAGCTCCCGCTCGGGGTGGGAGCCCCGCACCAGCCCCGCCCCGGCGGTGAGCTCCAGCTGCCGGCCCCGCAGGGTGCCGCTGCGGATCGCCACCCGCAGGTCCGTGTCGCCTTCGGTGTCGATCCAGCCGATCGGGGCGGCGTAGTTCCCCCGCTCGAACGGTTCCAGGCTGCGCAGCCAGGCCATCGCCTCGCGCCGGGGCAGGCCCGCCACCGCCGGGGTGGGGTGGAGCGCTTCGGCCAGGCTGAGCGGGGCCTGACCCCGCAGCGACGCCGTGATCGGGGTGTGCAGATGCACCAGGGAGCCGTGGCGGGCCAGCCGCGGCCGCCGCGGCCGCCGTGGATCGAGGCCCGCCTTCTGCAGCACGGCGGTGATCGTCTCCACCACAAGCTCATGCTCGTGACGGTCCTTGCGCGACTGCAGCAGGTCGTCGGCCGGCTCCCCCAGCGGCGCGGTGCCGGCCAGGGCATCGCTGCGCAGCTGGCCCTGCCGCAGGGTGAGCAGCCGTTCCGGCGAGGCCCCCACCAGCGCTTCCCGCTCCGAGCGCTGCCAGAGGAAGCGGCAGCTGCCGGGCTGGCTGCGGCGCAGGTGCGACAGCAGGCTGAGGGGATCGAGGGGGCCATCGAGCAACAGCTGCTGGCGCACCGCCAGCACCAGCTTCTGCAGCTCGCCCCTCTCCACCAGCTCCAGGGCCCGGTCGAGGGCGGAGCGGTAGCCGGCGTGCCAGTGGGAGCCAAGGGCGATGCCCACCGGGGTCTCCCGGCCCGCCACGGAAGGGCCGCGCCCGGCCAGGGCCTCGAGCCGCTGGCGGGTGTCCCAGAGCTCTTCGGCGACGCTGCGGGCCGTGACGCCGCCCCCCAGGCTGCGCTGCAGCCGCAGCCAGCAGTGGCGGCCCTGGCGGCTCAGCTGCCAGGTGGGCAGCACCGCCTGCACCCCCGCCGCCCCGGTGCCGGGGTGCAGGGGGCTCTCGAAGAAGGCGAAGGCCAGCAGCACCCTGGGCCGGGCCAGGGCTGGACAGGGGGCCGGTTCGCTGGCCAGGCGGCTGAGGCTGAGGCTGCTGAAGCGCTGGGCCAGCTCGAAGCGCCGCGGACCGCTCAGCTCCAGGCTGTTGCACTGGCCGGCGGCGGCGATGCTGAGCCCCGGGGCGCCGTCCCAGAGGAAGCGGAAGTCGCCGCCGCTGCCCAGGTGGGTGAGGGCCACCAGGGGGTCGAGGGCGGCCATCGGCAGGGCCAGGCTGAGCACTCCCTCCTCCTCCAGGCGCCGGCTGGCGGCGGTGGCTGCCGAGAGCAGCGCGGAGAAGGTGGCAGGGGCCTGCACCAAGGGGCCGCGGGACCGGGGCGGAAGGCTGCTCAAATGTATGGGCCTTTCCCCGTCCAACGCCCGCGGCCCCCATGCCTGAGCCACAGGTCGTCGCAAGCCGTTACGCCGCGGGGGGTGGCGCCGACTCTGGGGCCTCTTCCCGCGGCCGCCTCTGGCGCGCCGCCGTCAAGTGGCCCATGTACGCCGTGGCGGTGATGCCGGTGCTGCTGGCGGCGGGCTGGCGGCTGGGCCAGGGTCTGGGCCTGCGGCCCGGGCAGCTGCTGCTGTTCCTGCTGGCGGCCGTGCTGCTGCTGGCCTGGGAGAACCTCGCCAATGACGTCTTCGACGCCGACACCGGCGTGGACACCCACGGCAAGCCCCATTCGGTGGTCAACCTCACCGGCCGGCGGGACCGGGTGCTGGCCCTGGCCAACGGCTGCCTGGTGGTGGGGCTGGCCCTGATGGCCCTGGTGGCCCTGCGCAGCAGCGCCGTGGTGCTGCTGCTGGTGCTGGTCTGCTGCGGCCTGGGTTACCTGTACCAGGGGCCCCCGTTCCGCCTCGGCTACCGGGGCCTGGGGGAACCCCTCTGCTGGCTGGCCTTCGGCCCCTGCGCCACCGCCGCCGCCCTGCTGGCCCTGGCCCCGGCTGCTGAGGGGGCGGGCGGGGTGCCCTGGGGGGCCGCCCTGTTGCTGGGCAGTGGACCGGCCCTGGCCACCACCCTGGTGCTGTTCTGCTCCCATTTCCACCAGGTGGAGGAGGACGCCGCCCACGGCAAGCGCTCGCCGGTGGTGCGCCTCGGCACCCAGCGCGCCGCCGGCCTGGTGCCCTGGTTCGTGGCCGCGGCCCTGGCACTCCAGTGGGCGCCGGTGCTGCTGGGCTGGTGGCCCCTCACGGCCCTGCTGGGGGCCATCGGCCTGCCGCCGGCCCGGGCCCTGATCCGGCTCCTCGGCGAGGAGCACCACCAGCCCGAGCGCATCGTCGGCAGCAAGTTCCTGGCCCTGCGCTTCCAGGCCTTCAACGGCCTCGGGCTCGCCTGCGGCCTGGCCCTGGGCCCCTGGCTGACGGCGCTGGCGGGCCGGTGAGCGCCGGCGCGGCCATCGGGGGCCCTGGGGGGCGGCTGGCCCTGCAGTTCCGGCCCTTCGGCTTCCGGCTGCCCCGGCCGCTGCAGACGGCCGCGGGCGCGGTGGCGGCGAAACGGGGCTGGCTGCTGCGGCTGCAGGCCCCCGACGGCGGCCTCGGCTGGGGTGAGGCCGCCCCGCTCGATCCGGGCGAGACCGATGCCGTGGCCGCTGCCCTGGCGGGGCTGGGCCTGGCCATGGAGCGGATCGATCTGGAGCGGCGCCTGCCCGCCCTGCCGCCCAGCCTGGCCTTCGCCCTGGGGGCCGCCCTGGCCGAGATCGACGCCGAGGTGGGCGCGGCCGCCGCTGGCTGGCTGGCCGCTCCCCCATCGGCCTGGCTGCTCCCCGCCGGCGAGGCGATGCTCGCGGGCCTGGAGCGGGGGCTCGCCGGTCCTCCAGGCCCGCCCACCTTCAAGTGGAAGGTGGCGGCGGCGGCCGATGGTCTGGAGCGGCGCCTGCTGGAGGTGCTGCTGGAGCGGCTGCCGGCCCACGGCCGCCTGCGGCTCGATGCCAACGGGGGCTGGGACCGGGCCACCGCCGCCGCCTGGGCCGAACGGCTGGGGCAGGAGCCGCGGCTGCAGTGGCTGGAGCAGCCCCTGGCCCCGGGCGACCAGGAGGGCCTCGAGGCGCTGGCCCAGCGGATTCCGGTGGCCCTGGATGAATCCCTGCGGCAGCGGCCCGAGCTGCGGCGGAGCTGGGCAGGCTGGCAGGTGCGGCGTCCGTCCCAGGACGGCGATCCCCGGCCCCTGCTGGCCCAGCTGGGCCGGGGGGTGCCCCGGCTGATGGTCAGCACCGGCTTCGAGACCGGCATCGGTGCCCGCTGGACGGCCCACCTGGCGGCCCTGCAGTGGCGGGGGCCGACGCCGGTGGCCCCGGGCCTGGCGCCGGACTGGTCGCCCAGCGGCCCCCTGTTTGATCCGGACCCCGAGCGGGTCTGGGCGGCGGCGGCCTGAGCCGGGGCCGGCGCTGGCGCCCCTCACCAGCCCTACCGTGCCCGAAAGCGCCACCTGCCCGTGGCGCTCCGCCGAGACCCCGCGTGGCCGATCCCCCCTGGGCGCCCCTGCTGCTCGATGCCGACCCGGCCGACCCCGAGGCGGCGGCGGCCCGCCTGGAGCAGGCCTGGGGGCGGCAGCGGCTGGTGGCCCTGGCGGGGCCAGGACAGCGGGGGGAGCTGGCTGCGGCCCTCGGCGGTGCTCCGGAGGAACTGGCGGACCTGGCCCGTTTCGGGGCCGCCGTGGTGGTGGGCAGCGGCGGCAGCAGCGGCGGCCGCCACTGGTGTCTGCAGCCCCTGGCCCACCTGCAGGCCTCCGCTGACGCCACCGCCGCCTGGCTGGAGGGTCTGGGCCTGGAGCCGGCGGCCTGCCTCCATCTCGACCCCTTGCCCCTGCACCACGTCAGCGGCCTGCTGCCGCTGGTGCGGGCCCGCCACTGGGGGGGGGGGCTGCGCTGGCTGGCCCCGTCGCTGCTGCGCCGGCCAGAGCTCCTGCCCGAGGCCTGTCCCCTGCCCGCGGGGCGGCCCGTGCTGCTCTCCCTGGTGCCCACCCAGCTGGCCCGGCTGATGGCCAGCCCCGCCGCCAGCGCCTGGCTGGCCGGCTGTGCCCTGATCTGGGTCGGAGGCGCCGCCCTGCCGGCCCCGATTGCGGCCGCCGCCCGCCGCGCCGGTCTGCCCCTGGCCCCCTGCTACGGCGCCACCGAGACCGCCGCCATGGTGTGTGCCCTGCCGCCGCAGGACTTCCTGGCCGGCGTGCCGGGCTGCGGCGCACCGCTGGCGGACGTGGCCCTGCGCCTCGATGGCGCCACCGGGGCCGTGGAGGTGCGCTGCGCCCGCCTCAGCCCCGGCCGGCTGGTAGCGGGCCGCCTGCAACCCCTGCCCCTGCAGCCGGACGGCTGGTGGCGCAGCGGTGACGGCGGCCGGATCGGGCCCGAGGGGCTGGAGCTGCTCGGCCGCCTCGATGGGGCCCTGCACAGCGGCGGCGAGACGGTGTTCCCGGAGCGGCTGGAGGAACGGCTGCAGGAGCAGGCGGCCCGCGCCGGGGCTGATGTGGCGGCCCTGCTGCTGCTGGCCCGCCCCGATCCGGAATGGGGGGAACGGCTGGTGGCCCTGGTGCGGCCACGGCGGCAGGCGGAAGGGGCCGAGCTGCTGGCTCTTCTGCAGGCCATCACGGCCGCCTGGGCCCCCGCCGAGCGGCCCCGGAGCTGGCACCTCTGCCCCCCGCTGGCCCCGACCGCCGCAGGCAAATGGGACCGGGGACGTTGGCAGCGGTGGCTGGACTCGCTAGGAGTTTGTTGCCAATAGAGCAGCGAGTCGCAGGCCATTTCGATTCGTGCGCTGAGGCGAACCACTGAAAGGTTGCAGAGGCTGTGGGGAGCGTGCCCATCTGACGTGGCCCCCCTCAGCCCTGGCCGATCTGGCCAGGGCTGCTGACCCTCACCCAGATGCCGCTACCAGCGCCTGTTGTTGTGATCGGCTGAACCTGAACAACTTCAGCAGGTTGTGTGTGGCAGCGATCAGGTGCCACTCGCTGTTCACTTTTTCCAGGCCCCGCAACAGGAATCGGCGCAGGCCCCGGGCTTCCTTGATCTGCCCGTTCACCGGTTCCACGATCGCCTTGCGCTGGGCGTAGATCGCAGAGCCCTTCTTGCTTCTGAGTTTGCGGGCCATGCGGGTTTTGGCATCAGCGTCCTTGGGCATCGGCCCACGTTTCGGAGGCGGAGGCTGCCCGTGCGGTAAGCGCCCGGTGGCGATGTAGGCATCAATGCCCTGATCAGCGCACAGGTTGGCGTTGCCCTCGCTCCAGTAGCCCGCATCCAGCGTCATCACATCCGGCAGGGCACCGGCATTGCTGGCGATGCGCTCAAGCATGGGCTCCAGATGCTCAACGTCCGGCGGTTGGTTGCTCACGCCGATGGCCACGATCACCTGATGGTCGCCATCGACCGCCAACTGGCAGTTGTAGCCCTGCAGAAACGTGCCACCGGATTGCATGAGGTGACTGTCGGGGTCGGTGAAATTTCGCTGGGTCTTGTTGATCGGTGTGCCGTCGGCCTTTCGCGCCAGGCCACGGCGTGGCATCGCGTCCGCCGCCAGCGGCTCGAGATCCGGTGGTTCCATACCGGCGATCTCAGCGGCCTCGATCGCTTTCTGGCGAGCCGCCTTGGCCTTGGCTGCTGCCGCCTCGGCTTTCTTGTTCAGCTCGGCCTGCTCAGTTGCCGGTGCATCCGATCCCCGGGCAGCAGCCGCTCTGGCCCTGGCCTTCTCGGCTTCCTCCTGCCGCTGCCGCGCAGCAGCGGCAGCGGTTTCCACTTCCATCTCCTTGCGGGCCTGACGGATTTTTGCGAGGCGGCCCTGCTTGTGGCGCAGCTCATCGGGGAGTTCACTGCCCAGGTTTCCTTTGCCGTAGCGCCGATCCTCCTGGGCATCCAGGATCTCGGCCTTGCGGATCAAGGCGTTGCTTTCCTTCTGCAGTTCCTTCTCCGCCCTGAGCATGCGCTCGTGGCTCATGGCCTTGTGCTTGGAGGCATTGGCCTGCACCTTGGTGCCATCCAGCGCCACATGGCCCAGGCTCACCATCCCCGCCTTCTGACACAGCCTCAGAATCTGAACAAACAGGCCCTTGAGCGCGTCGAGGTTGCGGCGCCGGAACTCGCTGATCCGGCTGTGGTCCGGCTGCTGGTTGCCGGTCAGCACCCGGAAGGCCAGGTCCTCGTAGCAGGCCCGCTCGATCCTGCGGGAGGAGACGATGCCGACGCAGTAGGCGTAGAGCAACAGCATCGTCATCATGCGTGGGTCGAATCCCTTCTCGCCGCGGGGATCCTTGGCCTGGGCGGGGATCAGGATCTCGGAGAGATCCAGCTCATCCCCCAGATCCAGCAGGAAATACACCTGATGGTCCTCGGAGAGCCACTCACGCGGTGACGGCGGCAGCAGGGTGGTCTGCTCCGGCTGCCAGGGGCGAAAGGTCTTGCGCTTCTGCATGCCCCAGTTTATTGCCCAGATCCATTGCAGTCACTGCGTTCTGGGCAGATTCAGGGGCGTCTGTGGAGAGGCTGCGCGCTGGTCTATGCGCAACAGGCTCCTAGCGGCCCGCCCGGCTGGCCCTCAGCCAACGCGTGATGCCTTCGGGCAACGTCGTCCGCCGCCGGCTGGCCGCCTCAATGGCTATGTGCCGGGTCCGCCCCGTGGCCGCCTCCTGGCTGTCGTGGAGGAAGCGGTAGCGAATCTCGAAGCTGCCGCCGTCGAGCTGCAGGGGCCGCAGCTCGATCGCCAGGGGATCGCCGCAGGCCAGGGGGCGCCGGTAGTCAGCGCTGACGTGCACGATCGGCAGGGCCACGGCCGGGGTCCGGCCCGGCCCGGGGAAGATCTCGCCGGCCACCACCCCGAACCGCTCCAGACTTTCCTCGTAGGCCACATGGCACCAGCGCAGCAGCTGGTGGAAGTGCATCACCCCAGCGGCATCGGTGTCGCCGAAGCGCACCGTGCGGCAGAGCAGCAGCCAGTCCGCCGGTGAGGCCGACGGCCCGGGGAGCACGTCGGAGTGCGCAGGCTGGTCCGGGGGGTCGGGAGGGGCCATCGAAGCTGGGGGCGCTGGCGTGGCGCTTCGGCCCATGCTGGCACCGGCTCCAGTGGAACCTCCGCCCCCGGCCCGTTGCTGGCTTCCGGTAACGCCCCTAGGTTCCGCCCAGTACGAACCCTCCCCCTTGGCCGCCGCGATCGCCTACGAGCCGCCCAGCATCTCCAAGGCCTGGGCCGCCTTCCTGGCCCACATCCCCACCATCCTGCTGATCTGGGTGGTGACGATCGTCATCGCCGTGATCGGCTTCGTGGCCTCCCTGGCCCTCACCGCCCTGGGGGTGGGTCTCTCCAGCGGCGCCGCCGGTGCGGAGGCCGCGGCCAGCCTGGCGGCGGTGCTCGGCAACCTGGTCCAGCTGCCCTTCACGATCCTCTCCAATCTGGTGGGGGTGCTGTTCGTGGCGGTGCCGGCGATGCACTACGCCAGTGGCGAGATCATCGACACCGAAGGGGCCCTGCGGGTGCTGCTGCACCGGCCGGTCCGCTATCTCCTGGCGGGGGTGCTGTTCACCGTGGTGGCCGCCGTCGGTTTCGTTTTCTGCATCCTGCCGGGCATCGCCGTCACCCTGGTGATGCCGATCTACGTCAACAAGATCTTCCTCACCGACAGTCCCATCCTCGACGCCTTCTCCTCCTCGTTCCAGGCGGTCTACGGCTCCCCCCAGGGCCGCGTCTTCGCCGGCATCGAGCTGCTGGCCTGGCTGCTGGTGCTGGTGGTGTCGATCTTCACCTGCGGCCTGGCCTCGCTGGTGGCGGTGCCGGTGGCCACCTTCTACATCCAGAACGCCGCCTACCACCGCGGCGTGCTCAGCTGAGGGGGCAGGGCCGGGTGATGCTGCCGCAGCTGCTGGCGAAGGTGGTGGCATCCACGTAATGCCTGGGGGTCCGCATCAGCAGCCGCCAGGCTTCGCGGGTGCCCAGCAGATTGAAGCGTTCCGGATAGTGCTCCAGCAGCAGAGCCCGCACCTGGGGGTAGTACGCCGGATTCATCCCCGGAAAAATGTGGTGTTCGGTGTGGTAGGAGAAGTTGAGGTGGAGTGTGTCGACGATGCCTGGCATCTTTAGTGAGATGCTGTTGATCAGGGGGTCGTTCGTCTCGGTGATCTGGCAGGCCATGTGATTGGTGTAGATGTAGGCAATCACGACGCTGTAGCCGATCCAGATCGGCAGGAAATAGCCCAGCAGCAACGGCACTGGCCGCAGGCCGATGAAGCCGATGATGGCCACGTGGGCCAGCACCACGGCGGCCAGCTCAAGCGCGATCCGGCGCCGCTCGCGGCTGCTCACCTGGAAGGAGACCACGGGGTAACGGGTGGATCCGTCGTTGAACAGCAGCACCGAGGTCAGGTTGCGGAAGGCATGCACACCCCAGGCCGACGTCATTCCCACCCACAGCCAGAAGGGGTGAACTTCCAGCGAGGGGACGAAGAGGTTCTGGATCCACTTTCCCCCAGCTGGGCGGTTGCTCGAGGGTGTAGTTGCGATCCGGATCCTGTTCGGAATTGGTCTTGCCGTGATGCTCCCTGTTGTGGACGGCTTTCCACAGGGTGGGGGGCATCCACAGCAGCGCCAGCCCGAGCAATTGAACGGCCTGACGCAGCTGGGGCTGACGGATCGCCTTTCTGTGCATCACGTCGTGGGTGGCGAAGAGCAGCACAACCACGGCATTGCCCATCACCAGGGCGAAGGGCAGAAAGATGAGCAGGCCCTGCCAATGGCTGGCGTCGAGCTGGCGGGCCATGGCCCAGCCCAGCAGCAGGATCGCCCCATTCAGGCCGAGAACGATGGGGGTGGCCCGATCGGGCGTGAAGGCCTCGTCCGGCAACAGGGGACGGAGCGTTCTGGCGTACTCGGGCTGGGCAATCAGGTTCTGGGGATCAACGGGGGCGAGGGTGCCGGACGGATGGGGCAAGCAGTTCCTTGGGCGGCCCGGAGAGCAAGGAGGGAGGGCCGATCAAGCTGCACGCTAGGGGCGGGCGTGGCTCAGCTGAGAGGGAAGGCCTGCAGACCGATGCCATAGGTCAGCCCCATACGCCCGGCCCAGTAGAGCAGCAGCAGAACCCCCACAAGCACCAGGTGCCGGCCCCGCAGCATCCGGGGCGCCAGCCGGCCGGTACGCAGGGCCTGCAGCGACCAGACCACCAGGCCGGCGGCGACCACAGGCCCGAAGGCATGCAGGACCACCGCGTCGTCGAAGCGACCGACCAGACTCGCCGCCGTGGCCCGGGTCAGGTAGCAGGTGGGGCAGGGGATGCCGGTGAGGGCCCGTAACGGGCAACTGAAGCCGGGCAGGCCTGGATGCAGCCCCTTCAGCACCAGCAGGCCGGTGGCTCCCAGGGGCAGCAGGGGGCCGCAGCGTTCCAGCCGGCGGATCCAGCGCCGGCCCGTCGTGTTCACCGGTCCACCGATCCCATGATCACGTCGATCGAACCGAGGATCGCCATGATGTCGGCTACCTTGGCCCCCTTGAGGATGTGGGGCAGGATCTGGAGGTTGTTGAAATCGGCGGCGCGGATCTTCCAGCGCCAGGGGGTGACGTCGTTGTTGCCCATGATGAACACGCCCAGTTCCCCCTTGCCCGATTCCACCCGGCAGTAGAGCTCACCATCGGGAATCTTGAAGGTGGGCGCCACCTTCTTGGCAACGTACTGGTAATCGAAGCCATACCACTCGCTATTCTTGCCTTCGGCCATCCGCCGGGCCTCCAGGTTCTCGGTGGGGCCGCCGGGAATCATGGCGATGGCCTGGCGCAGGATCTTCAGCGACTGGCGCATCTCCTCGATCCGCACCCGGTAGCGGGCGTAGCAATCGCCCTCCTTCTCCCAGGCCACCGACCATTCGAAGTCGTCGTAGCACTCGTAGTGATCCACCTTGCGCAGATCCCATGGCACGCCTGACGCCCGCAGCATCGGGCCGGAGAGGCTCCAGTTGATCGCCTGCTCCCTGCCGATGACACCCAGTCCCTCAATCCGCTTGCGGAAGATGGGGTTGTTGGTGATCAGTTTCTCGTACTCGTCGATCTTGGGCCCGAACCAGTCGCAGAAGTCGGCGCACTTCTCCAGCCAGCCATAGGGGAGATCGACGGCCACCCCGCCGATGCGGAAGTAGTTGTTGTTGATCAGCCGCTGGCCGGTGGCCGCCTCCCAGAGGTCGTAGATCATCTCCCGCTCGCGGAAGATGTAGAAAAAGGGCGTCTGGGCGCCCACGTCGGCGAGGAAGGGGCCAAGCCAGAGCAGGTGGTTGGCGATGCGGTTGAGCTCCAGCATCAGCACCCGGATGTAGCTGGCGCGCTTCGGCACCGGCACGTCGGCCAGCTTCTCCGGGGCATTCACGGTGATCGCTTCGTTGAACATGCCGGCCGCGTAGTCCCAGCGGCTCACGTAGGGCACGAACATCACGTTGGTGCGGTTCTCGGCGATCTTCTCCATGCCGCGGTGGAGATAGCCGATCACCGGCTCGCAGTCGATCACGTCCTCGCCGTCGAGGGTCACCACGAGCCGCAGCACCCCATGCATCGACGGGTGATGGGGGCCGAAATTGACCACCATCGGCTCGGTGCGGGTCTCGAGCTGGGTCATGAAGAGGGCGGCTGACGGGCCGGGACCGAGTTGGGGCGGATTCTAGGTAGGTGGAAGCCTGGCAGGTCTGGCTCGGAGCCTGATCCGGGGGGGGCTCCGGCGCGGCTACGGCCCCGCAACGGCGCGATCATGACCACGACACTGCCGGCCCCGCATGAATCCCCAGCTGCTGCGCAACAGCCTCAAGTTGGCGGTGGCCGCCTTCATCACCGCGGCGCTGGTGGAGCGCTTCGACCGCATCGCCTTCGCCTGGTACCCGCTGCTGGCGGTGGTGATCGTGGTCGACGACAACGACGATCTCACCGTGAAGGCCGCCACCGGCCGCATCCTGGGCACGGCGGCCGGTGGGTTGATCACTTTTCTGGTGCACGGCATCGCCGCCGGCTGGCCCGGGGTGCTCCTGTCGCTGTTGCTGATCGTCCCGATGCTGCGGCTGCTGGGCTGGCAGAGCGCCCTGAGCACCGCCGCATTGATCCCGGTGATGTTCCTGATGATCCCCGGCCACGCCGCCCTCAACTGGGATTACGTGTTTAACCGTGCTCTCGACACCTCGATCGGCTGCATCGTGGCCATTGCCGTGGGGCTGCTCTTCTGGCCCCGCAATGGCCTTCAGCAGCTCGAGGCGGCGGAGCTTGGGCTGGTGGAGATGCTGCGCGGCCAGCTGGCGGGCTACAGGCACTGGCTGGCCGGGGCGGGCAGCCTCCCCAGCCCGTTGCCGCCAGCTTCCCTGGGTGCTCGCCTGGAGCGGATGGAGACCCTGCTGCATGAGGAGCTCAGCGGACCGCGCTGGCGGCGCCTGCAGGCGGGTGACTGGCGCCGCCGGCTGCAGCTCTGGCAGAGCCTGCGCCTTCACTGGCTGCAATGGGAGCGGCTGCTGGTGGCGAGCGATCCGCCGCCTCCCGATCCGCTCTGTCCCGGCCCGCTCAGCGTTGCCATCGAAGCGCTGGCTGTTCAGTGCGAGGGGGGTGGCGGTGGCGATCTCCCTGTCATCCCGCTGGAGGCCTGGACGGCCCTGGCCGCCGGCAGCGGCCGTTCGCTGCTCACCCTGCTGGCCCTGGCCCAGGAGCAGCGCCCGCTGCTGGAGAGCGGTCAGGAACTCGCCCGGCTGCGTGGTGTCGCCCCATGCCCCTGATCACCCGTGTCGATCTGCGGCTCGCTCTCAACACCGGCCTGGTCAACGGCTTCAGCAGCCTCAGTGGCCTTGCCTTCGGTTACTACGCCCCATTGGCGGTGCTGGCGGTCTGCAGCGGCACCTACGGCTCCTCGCTGGAGCTGGGCCGCCAGCGGATCCTGGGCTCGCTGCTGGGCGGGGTTCTGCTGGTGGTCGGCGTGCGCTGTCTGCAGGGCCTGCCGATGCCCGTGGGACTGGCGATCGCCCTGGGGGCGCTGCGGCTGATCGGCGGCTCCCTGGGGCTGAAGGTCGGTTACAAGGTGGGCGGAATGATCATGGTGATGGGCTGGATCGTGCACGACAACGAGCTCGGCTCCTGGCTGCCGCTGCGGCTGATCTGGACCGTCGCGGGCATCCTGGCGACGTTGCTGAGCTTGCGCCTGTTCTGGCCGAGCCGCAGCCAGAGGGCCGTGCTGGCGAGTCTGGCCGAGCTGTTCGCCGGCCTGGCCGACGATCTGGAGTTCGAGGCCGCGGCCCTGCCCCCCGGTGCGATGCCCGCCGATCCGGTGCAGGGCGCTGCCCGCCTGCGGGCCCGCCAGGCGACCCTGCAGAAGCTGCGCGGCCAGCGGCCGGCCCTCGATGTGGAGCTGGGATCCAAGACCTTCCGCCATCCCCTCCACCGGTTGGTGGAGACCCTGGAGGGGGCCGGTTCGCGGCTGCTGAGCGCCAGCCGCGACCTCGCCGACCAGCCGCTGCTGGAGGCTGATTCCGGGGCGCTGCTGGAATCGCTTCAGGCCGATCAGGCCGAGCTGCTGCGGGGGCTGGCGGAAAGGCTGGCCCTCTGGAGCCGCCTGATCGGCCGGGAAGCGGGGTCCCTGCCGCCGCCGCCCGCCTCCCCCCTGCAGCTGCCTCCGGCCTGGCAGATGCTCGAGGAGCGTTTCAACGATCCCCGGCTCGATCGGCTGCCGGCGGCGCAGCTGGAGAGGCTGGCGATCCGCTTCACCCTCGGTCGCATGCTGCACGAGGCGATCGAGACCGCCGAGCGCGGCTGGCGCCTTCTCAGCCAGGACCTCAACCAGGGGCGGCGGCGACAGCGGCCGCTGCAGGCCAGGATGGGTTGATGGTGGTTTCGGGTTCCTTCGCGCACGTGCCCGTTCTGGCGGATGCGGTGCAGGAGGGCCTGGCCCCGCTGGCCGCCCTGCTGGCGGAACGACCGGCCGGTGGCGTGCTGATCGACTGCACCCTCGGCGGCGGCGGCCACAGTGCCCTGCTGCTCGAGGCCCATCCCGCCCTGCGGCTTGTGGGTCTCGACCGCGACCCCGCCGCCCGGGTGAACGCTGCGGCTGCCCTGGCCCGCTTCGGCGACCGCGTGCGCATTGAGCCCGCCAACTTCGCCGACCACCTCCCCGCCGAGCCGGCCCTGGCGGTGCTGGCCGATCTGGGGGTCAGCAGTCCCCAGCTGGATGAACCCACCCGGGGCTTCAGCTTCCGCGCCCCCGGCCCCCTGGACATGCGCATGGATCCCGACGGCGGTGAGACCGCCGCCGAACTGATCGACCGGCTGGAGGAATCGGCCCTGGCGGATCTGATCCATGCCTATGGAGAAGAACGCCTGTCGCGCCGCATCGCCCGGCGTCTGGTGGCGGAGCGCCCCTGGTCCGGCAGCGGGCGCACCACGGCCGATCTGGCCTATGCCGTGGCCGGCTGCTTCCCCCCCAAGGCGCGCCACGGCCGGATCCACCCGGCCACCCGCACGTTCCAGGCCCTGCGGATCGCGGTCAACGATGAGCTCGGCGCCCTCGACCGCCTCCTCGAGCGGGCCCCCGACTGGCTGGTGCCGGGGGGGCTGCTGGCGGTGATCAGCTTCCACTCCCTCGAGGACCGGCGCGTCAAGACGGCCTTCCTCTCCGATCCCCGCCTGGAGCGGCTCACCCGCAAACCACTGGTCGCCAGTGAGGAGGAGGAGCAGGCCAATCCCCGCAGCCGTTCCGCCAAGCTGCGGGTGGCCCGCCGCGTGGCCTGAGCCGTTCCCCATGACACCGGCCAGCCTGCCCAGCCTTGATCGTGTCGATGTCCTCTGGTGGATCGCCCTGCTGATCCAGGCCCTCGCCATCCCGGGCACCGTGCTGCCGGTGGCCCCCGGCCTGACCCTGCTGCCCCTAGGGGCGTTGCTGTGGTGCTGGGCCGTCGGCTGGAGCGCCGGCTGGCCGGCCCTGGCCCTGGCCGTGGTGCTGCTGCTCCTGGGCTGGGGGGCCGAGGCCCTGGGCCTGCTGCTCGGCCCGGCCCGGCTGCAGGCCACCCGCTGGAGCTACGTCGGTGCCGGCGTGGGGCTGGTGGTGGGCCTGCTGGGGCTGCTGCCGGCCCTGCCGGTGGGCGGGCCCCTGCTCGGTGCCCTGGTGGGGCCGCTGCTGGGCGCCAGCCTGGGGGAGCTGATCACCGCCCCGCCGTCCCTCGGCCCGCCCGGCCTGGGCCGGCTGCGGCGCTCCCTGCTGGTGGGCCTGGCGGTGGTGGCCGGGATGCTCGTCAGCCGGCTGGCCCAGCTGCTGCTGGCCCTGGTGGGGCTGCTGGGCTTCGTGCTGCTGACGGTGGGCCCCTTCGCTTAGCGGCCGGGGAGGGGCGGCAGGGGATCGGGGTCGCCGCCGGCCAGCGCCAGCTGGCGGTAGGCCGCCGTGGCGATGCAGACCACCAGGGGCCAGGCCACGAAGGCCCCCACCAGGCAGGCCAGCAGACCCAGCAGCACCAGCAGACCTCCGATCATGGTGAGCAGCAGCACCATCAGCCAGCTGGGGTCCACCAGGGCACGCCCGCGCTGGATAGCGGTGCGGGAGCCGGCGCGCTCGAACAGCACGATCTGGGTGAGGAAGCTCTGGTTGATCGCCAGGTAGATCACCCCCAGCAGCAGCACCCCCAGGAGCAGGGCGAACACCACCGCCAGGCTCAGTCCCAGCACCTCCACCAGGGTGCGGCTGAAGGGCACCAGCTGGTCGGCGTAGATCCCCAGCAGCGCCAGGGGGCCGCCCACCAGCAGCAGCAGGCCGATCAGGGGCACGGCCACCACCGCCGCCAGCAGCAGCCAGGCCCGCAGCAGCCGCCCGAACACCTCCCCGTCCCAGCGCATCAGCTGCCCCAGGGAGGGATGGCCGCCCTGCAGGGCGCTGCCGGCGCCGCGCACCAGCCCGATGGCGCACCAGAGATTCAGCAGCAGGTTCGCCGTCAGCCCGATCAGGTACAGCACCCAGTCGAGGGGGTCGCTGGAGGCCACGCCGCCGTTGCTGATGCGGCTCTGCAGGGGCTGGATCAGGAACTGGAGGGCCACCACCACCAGCGGAAAGCCCACGAAGGGCCCCGGGCTGCGGCTGAAGGCCCGCCAGCCCTCCTGGAGCGCATCACCGAAGTTGAGCCGGGGCCCCTGCCGACCGCCGGGTGTGCTCATCCATGCCAGGCCATAGACCCGAAAGCTAGACAGGCACTCGCAGCTCCGCCACCGCCTCGCCCACCGCCGCCACGGCGACGTCGATGTCCGCCGCCGTGGTGTCCCGGCCGAGGCCGAAGCGGATCGCGGCGCCGGCGGCGTGGCGGTCGAGGCCCAGGGCGGCCAGCACGTGGGAGGGGCTGCCCTGGCTGCAGGCCGAACCGCTGCTCACCGCCAGGACCCGGCGCAGCTGGCGGTGCAGGCGGGTGCCGTCCACCCCCTCGACGCTGATGTTGAGGCTGTGGGGCAGGCACTGGCGCGGATGGCCGTTGCGGTGCACCCCGCCCAGGGCCGCCAGCCCCTCCCACAGCCGGTCCCGCAGGGCCCCGAGCCGTGCGGCCCGTTCCTCGCGGTCGGCCAGGGCCCCCGCCACGGCCGCGCCAAGGCCCACGATCAGGGGCACCGGCAGGGTGCCGCCCCGCAGCCCGCCCTCCTGGCCGCCGCCGAGCTGCTGGGGGGCCAGGGGCACCCCCGGGCGCCGCAGCAGGGCGCCCACCCCCTTGGGTCCGTAGAGCTTGTGGCCGCTGAGGCTGAGCAGGTCGATGCCGAGATCGGCCATGGCGAGGGGGATGTGGCCCACCGCCTGGGCGGCGTCGCAGTGGAACAGGACGCCCCGCTCGCGGCAGAGGGCGCCGATGGCGGCCAGGGGCTGCAGGACACCGATCTCGTTGTTCGCCGCCATCACCGAGAGCAGCAGGGTGTCGGGCCCCAGGGCCGCCGCCAGCCGGTCGGGGTCCACCAGGCCATCGGCCGCCACCGGCAGCACGGTGAGCGGAAACCCATGGCGCTCCAGCCAGGCCAGCGGCTCCAGCACGGCCCGGTGTTCCGTGGCCAGGGTCACCAGCCGGCGGCGGGGTTCCCCCCCCTCCAGGGCCGCCTCGGCCACCCCGCGCAACGCCAGGTTGTTGGCTTCGGTGGCGCCGCTGGTGAAGATGACCGCGTCGTCGGCCATGCCCAGGGCCCCGGCCACCCGGTGGCGGGCGATGTCCACCGCCGCGCCCGCCTCCAGGGACGGCCGGTGCAGCCGGCTGGAGGAATTGGCGGCGTTCGCCGTCCACCAGGGCGCCATGGCCGCCACCACCGCCGGATCGCACGGGGTGCTCGCGTGGTGGTCGAGGTACGTCAGCATGGAGCCATGCTGATCCGTCCCCGCCCCTGCGGTGCCCGTCCCCTCCGCCCGGGGGCCGCGCTTGTCGCGGCCGTGCTGGCGGTGTCGCCGCTGGCGCTGGCCTGGCCCCTGGCCCTGCCCCGCCCGGCGGCCGCCCAGGGCGTGTCCCGCAGCAACGAGGAGAGCCGGCCCAAGGGCTTCAAGGTGCTGCTGGACCGGGTCACCCACCGGGGCCGGGAAGTGGTGGGCATCTACGGCCTGGTGGCCGAGCCCGCCCAGCCAGGGATGTGGCGCGTGCAGGTGTGGGAGGAGCTCGACGACCGGGTCACCGTCGCCACCGACAAGATCGGCTGCAGCGTCACCGCCCCCCTGCGGATCACGGGCAGCTCCCGGAGGCTGGTCATCCGCGAGCTCAATCCCGGTGGGGTGATCACCCCGGCCAACCGCCTCGATCACCTGATGTGGTGGGCGGTCTGCTTCCCGGAGCAGGCCGGCAGGGATCCCGCCAGCCTCGGTCCGGTGGCCCGCCAGCTGGGTTACAGCGGCCTCCTGCCCGAGCGGGAGCAGGTGGTGCTTGGTCCTGGTCGATAGATTTCCCCCATGAGCCAGGAAACCTCCACCGCCGCCGGCCCCACCCCCGAGCCGTCCGGGCCGCCGGAGGGGGACGAAGCCGCCGTCACCACCCCGGTGCGGCTGCTGCTGGTCGATGACGAACCCGGGCTGCGCACGGCGGTCAAGGCCTACCTGGAGGACGAGGGGTTCGCCGTCACCACCGCCAATGACGGCGAGGAGGGCTGGACGGCGGCCCAGGCCCAGATGCCCGACGTCGTCATCACCGACGTGATGATGCCCCGCTGCGACGGCTACGGCCTTCTGAAGCGTCTGCGGGCCGACGAGCGGCTCGGCGGCACGCCGGTGATCTTCCTCACCGCCAAGGGCATGACGGCCGATCGCATCGCCGGCTTCCAGGCCGGCGCCGACGACTACATCCCCAAGCCGTTCGATCCGGACGAACTGGTGGCCCGGGTGCGCAACGTGGTGCGGCGCCAGGAGCGGCTGCTGGCCGAGGCGGCCCGCTTCGCCGATGCCGACATCGGCGCCATGGCCCGCCAGATCACCGAGATCCGCTCGATGCTGGGCGGCGGTGGTGGCTCCGGGACCGGCAGCGGCGGCAGCACCCGCAAGCCCGTCAGCGATGTCAAGCTCGACTTCACCCCCCGCGAGGCGAGCGTGCTGCAGCTGGTGGCCGAGGGGATGATGAACAAGGAGATCGCCCGCCGGCTGGAGACCTCGATCCGCAACGTCGAGAAGTACGTCAGCCGGCTGTTCATCAAGACCGGCACCGCCAGCCGCACCGAGCTGGTGCGCTTCGCCCTCGAACACGGGCTGGTGGATTGACGCCTCCCCGTCCCCACCCCTGAGCCTGCCGCCGGGCTGGCTTCCCTCCCGCCCCAACGGCGGCTGGGCCTACCGCGACCGCATCCCCGCCGCCTGGGCCGGCCTGGGGGTGGTGGCCTTCTATGCCGGGCGCTACGGCCACTCCAGCGCGGCGGCCTGGGAACGGCGTCTGGCGGCCGGCGAGATCAGCCGCAACGGGGTGCCGCTGCGGGCCGACGCGGTTCTGGTTGGCGGCGATCGACTCGTCTGGCAGCGTCCCCCCTGGCCGGAGCCGGCCGTCCCGGCCCACTGGGGCGTGATCCACGACGACGGCGATCTGCTGGTGATCGACAAGCCCAGCGGCCTGCCCGTGCTGCCGGCGGGCGGCTTCCTGGAGCACACGGTGCTGCGGCTGCTGGAGCGCCGCCATGGCGACGACCCCGCCGGCGTGCCTCGGCCGGTGCACCGTCTGGGGCGCTTCACCTCCGGCCTGCTGGTGTGCGCCCGCTGGCCGGCCACCCGCGCCTGGCTGAGCGCCCAGCTGCGGGAGAGCACGGGGTCGCTGACCAGCGGCGCCAGTGGGGGTGTGGGTGGCGGCGTCGGTGGCGGGGTAGCTCCCTGCCGCAAGCTCTACCGGGCCCTGCTGGTGCCGGGCCGGCTGGCGCTGGCGACCGGCGACAGCCTGGTGATCACCACGGCGATCGGCCGGCGCCCCCACCCGCCGCTCGGGGCGATCTGGTGCGCGGCCGAGGCCGGCGACCCGGCCGCCCTGGCGGCCCGCAGCCAGCTCACCCTGCTGGCGAAAGGCGGCGAGGCCGATCTGGTCGAGGTGGCGATCGTCAGCGGCCGGCCCCATCAGATCCGTATCCACTGCGCCGCCATCGGGGCGCCGCTGTGGGGGGACCCTCTCTATCTGGCAGGCGGGCGGGCCCGCCCTGGGGGGCTGCCGGGCGAGGGCGGCTACCGGCTCCAGGCCCGCTGGCTGCGGCTGCACCACCCCGAGGGATCGGTTCTGGAGCTGGAAGCCCCAGCGGCGGAAGGCCTGGGCACGACGGCGGAGTGTCCGGCCGCCCAGGATCACACCGACCGGTGCAGCGCCGGGCCGAAGGGCTGATCGGCGCCGTGCTGGGCGGCTGGAACGCTGGCCCTCGGACCTGGGTGGCGCCTGCATGGCCGTTCGCGCCTGCATGGCGGTTCGCTGGTTCCCTTCAGACCCTGTACAGGCTGTACAGAATCGGCAATGGCCAGGGGCGACCTGCCTGGCCGATCGCCATGGGAACGGCCATCAGCACCGCCCCAGCGCCAGGACCTCCAGCGTCACCCGGGCGATCGCAGGGGGGCTGATCAGGCCGGGTCGCGCTCGAAGGCGATCAGGCGGGAGAAGTAGAACGGTGCCTGGTTGAGGCTGCGGTGCACGGGGCGGAAGCCCGCGGCGGCGGCGGCCGCCACGATGCCGTCCTCCCGCAGGGTGTAGGCGCGGGTGGTCTTGCTCGGTCCGGGGAACAGCTGGCCGATCTGCTTGAGCACCGCCAGCAGCGGCGTGTAGGGGGCGAAGCTGACGATCAGCTGCCGCTCGGCCATGGCCGCCAGGTGCCGCACCATCGCTTCGGCGGCCGCCTGGGGGTAGTGGATGAAGACGTCCAGGCAGATCACCGTGTCGTAGCGGCCCTGGAGGCTTTCCAGGTCGGAGACGCTGAAGCTCAGCCGCTCCGAGGCCAGACCGGCCTCGCCGGCCCTGCGGCTGGCCTCGGCCACCATGGCGGCGGAGAGATCGCTGGCGGCGATCGAGCCGGCCCCGAGGGCCGCCAGGGGCAGGCTGAGGCTGCCGACGCCGCAGCCGGCGTCGCAGAAGCTCCGGTTCGCCAGGTCGCCCTGCTGCTGCAGCCAGGCCAGCACCGCGTCCACGGTCTTCTGGTGACCGAGGCGGATGTTGCGCTGGACCCGGTTCACCTCCTCGCTGTCGCTGTAGATGCGGTTCCAGCGCTCGAAGCCGGTGCTCTCGAAATAGGCCTGCACCTCGGCCTTCTCGGCCTGCGTCTCCTCCTGCTTCCCGTTGGGCGCGGGGGGTTGGGGTTGCGGGGGCATGGGGCGCAGGGCCGTTCGGGTGGGCCGGATCCTAGGGATCGGAGGCCGGTGTCTCCGTCCCCGCGGCGCCGGCCGCCGCCTCGGGGCGCCTCCAGTCCAGGCGTCCGTCGGCCGCCGTGCTCCAGCGCAGGCTGTCCGCCAGGGAGCGCCCCAGCAGCAGCTGCTCCAGCGGCTGCCGCTCCCCGAGCAGCCGCCGCGGGGCCAGAGTGGCCGCGGCGATCGACGCCGGCACCAGGCCGCTCCAGCCGGCCAGCCGACGCACCCCCTCCAGCAGCGGCAGGGTCACCCCCGCCAGGGTGCCGTCCTCCAGCCGGCAGCTGCCGTCCTCCACCAGCAGGACGCGCTCGTCCCAGCGATGGCGGCCCTCGGCCAGGCCGTAGGGGGCGAGGGCATCACTGACGATCACCACCTGCCGGGGCGCCAGCCGCTGCAGCAGCACCGCCATGGTGGGGTCCACGTGCACGCCGTCGGCGATCAGCCCGAGGGCCACCTCCCCCTGCAGCAGGGCCTCCCCGACCGGTCCAGGGGCGCGGTGGTGCAGCCCGGCCATGGCATTGAAGCTGTGAGTGAGCATCCCCACCCCCTCGGCGAAGGCCCGGCGGGCCTGGGCCGCATTGGCGCCGCTGTGGCCCAGGCTCACCACCACGCCGGCGGCCCGCAGAGCCGTGATCACTTCGACGGCACCCTCCAGCTCCGGGGCGAGGGTCACCAGGGCGACATCGGCCTCCGGGCCGCCGGCGAAGCCGGCGATCAGCCGCTCCAGGGCGACCCGGCTGGGGGCCAGCAGGTGCTGGGCCGGGTGGGCCCCGCGGCGCTCCGGCGCCAGGAACGGCCCCTCCAGGTGGGCGCCCAGCAGACGGCAGCGGCCAGGCCGGTGCCGGCGGCGGGCCTCGGCCAGCACCGTAAGGGCCCGGCGCAGGGCCTCCGGGCCGCAGGTCACCAGGGTGGGGCAGATGGCGTCCACCCCGTCGCTCCACAGCAGCTCCAGAAGCGCCTCCAGACGGGGCAGATCGCCCGAGGTCAGTTCGGGAAAGGCCAGCCCCAGGCCGCCGTTGATCTGCAGGTCCACACCCCCCGGGGACAGCCAGTCGCCGCCCCAGTCCTCGCCTCCGGCCCGGCTGCCCGGCGGCGTCGGCCGCACCCGGGCGATCCGCCCCTCGCCGTCGACACCGACCCGCCAGTGCCAGCCCGCCTCGGCCAGGGCCGGGTCATCGCCCGCCAGTCGCAGGTTGGTCAGCCAGCGCATCCGGGCAGCGGCGGGACGGGACAATGCCATCCTCGCCGCCCCCGCCCCATGGATCCCGAAGCCGCCCCGTCCGCTTCCACGCCGCCGCCCCGGGTGGCGATCGTGATGGGCAGCGATTCCGACCTGCCGACGCTGGAGCCGGCCGTGCGGATCCTGGAGCAGCTGGGGGTGGCCAGCGAGGTGCGGGTGCTCTCGGCCCACCGCACGCCGCGGGAGATGGCGGCCTTCGCCGAGGCGGCCGCGTCCCGGGGCCTGCGGGTGATCATCGCCGGGGCGGGCGGCGCCGCCCACCTGCCCGGCATGGTGGCGGCCTTCTCGATGCTGCCGGTGATCGGCGTGCCCGTGCGCAGCCAGGCCCTCTCCGGGGTGGATTCCCTCCATTCGATCGTGCAGATGCCGGCGGGGATTCCCGTGGCCACGGTGGCGATCGGCGGCGGCCTCAACGCCGGCCTGCTGGCGGCCGCCATGCTGGCGATCGCCGATCCGGTGCTCGCCGAGGCCATGGAGGCCTACCGCCGGGGGCTGCACGACCAGGTGGTGGCCAAGGATGCGCGCCTGCAGGTCCTCGGCAGTGCCGCTTACCTGGCGGCGATGGGCCAGGGATGAGGACCCGGGCGCCTTCCCCCTGGCTGGTGCCGGCCCGGCAGGCCAAGCTGGTCGGCGATCGTCGATCCTCCGGGGCCCCGCCCCGCTCCCGCTGATGCTCGAGCGGCTGGTCCTGCCCCCCTGGCTGCGGTTCTCCCTGGCCCTGCCCCTGCTGGTGCTCAACCTCTGGGTGCTGCGCCAGCTGCTGGTGCCCCTGGCGCCGTTCCCGGCCCTGTTCCTGACGGCCGCCCTGCTGGCCTTCCTGCTCGACATCCCCAGCCGCTGGCTGATCCAGCGGGGGCTGCCGCGGGGCCTGGCCTTGTTGCTGGTGCTGGGGCTGAGCCTCTCGGCGGTGGTGCTGGCGGCCCTGGTGCTGGTGCCGCGCCTGGTGGAGCAGCTCGGCGACCTGGTGCTCGCCCTTCCGGGCTGGCTGGCGGAGGGGGAAACCCTGCTGGGCCGGCTGCAGAGCTGGGCCACCGAGCGGGGGCTGCCCACCGATTTCGGTGGGCTGAGCAGCGATCTGATCACCCGCACCAGCAAGATCGCCTCCCAGCTCAGCCAGCAGGTGCTGGGGATCCTGGGGGCCACCGTCAGCATCACCGTCAACACAGTGATCGTGCTGGTGCTGGCGGTGTTCCTGCTGCTGGGGGGCGAGGGCATCGCCAGGGGATTGGCGGAATGGCTTCCCGCCGGCACCCGGGGCCTGGTGCTCAGCACCCTGGACCGCACCTTCCGGGGCTACTTCGCCGGCCAGGTGGTGCTGGCCCTGATCCTCAGCGGCGCCCAGAGCCTGGTGTTCACCCTGCTGGGGATTCCCTACGGCGTGCTGTTCGCGGTGGCGATCGGTTTCACCACCCTGATCCCCTATGCCAGCGCCCTCACCATCGTGGGGGTGAGCGTGCTGCTGGCCCTGGAGGATCCACGCACCGGCCTGGAGGTGCTGGCGGTGGCGATCTCGGTCGGCCAGGTGGTCGACCAGGTGATCCAGCCGCGGCTGATGGGCTCGATCGTGGGGCTGCAGCCGGCCTGGCTGCTGATCAGCCTGCCGATCGGCGCCCGGCTGGGGGCGCTGATGGGCCTGGGGGAACTGCTGGGCCTGCTGCTGGCGGTGCCGGTGGCCAGCTGCGCCAAGACCTTCCTCGATGCCTGGGCCCAGCGCCTGCGCGCCGAACCGTTCAGGGATCGGTCGGAGCCGGAATGATGCCGCGCCGCTCCAGCTCGGCCATCACCTGGGCCACCGAATCGTCGAGGCTCTGCTCCCCGGTGGCCACCCGCAGCTCGGGGGCCTCGGGGGCCTCATAGGGGCTGGAGATGCCGGTGAACTCCTTGATCTCCCCGGCCCGGGCCCTGGCGTAGAGCCCTTTGGTGTCCCGCTGTTCGCAGACCGCCAGGTCGGCGGCGCAGTGGATCTCGAGGAAATCGCCCGCCTCCACCAGCTCCCTGGCCCGCTGGCGGTCGGCCCGGAAGGGGGAGACGAAGGCGGTCAGCACCACCACCCCGGCATCGAGGAACAGCTTGGCCACCTCACCGATCCGGCGGATGTTCTCCTCCCGGTCGGCGTCGGAGAAACCCAGATCGCTGCAGAGCCCGTGGCGCACGTTGTCGCCATCGAGCACGTAGCAGGCCAGCCCCTGCTCGAACAGGGCCGAATTCACCGCGTTGGCCAGGGTGCTCTTCCCCGCCCCGGAGAGCCCCGTGAACCAGAGGATGGCGCTGCGGTGGCCCCGCTGGTGGGCCCGGGCGGCGCGGGTCACGGTGGAGTGGTGCCAGACGATGTTGGTGGCCTTGGCCGGCGAGGTCATCTCGGACACGGAAACGGGGCGGGGGCTTCGGGCCGCATTCTCTCCTACCCCCCCGCCTGTTTCGGCCGGTAGCCGTCCTTCTCCAGGGCGGCCATCGCCGCCGCCACGTGATCCCCCTGCAGTTCGATCACCCCGTCCTTGAAGGTGCCGCCGGTGCCCGTGCCAGCCTTGAGCCGCTTGAGCAGTTGGCGCGCCTCGGCTTCGGGGGCCTCCAGGCCGGTGATGGTGGTGACCAGCTTTCCTCCCTTGCCCGCCCGGGTCCGCTGCACCCGCACCTTCTGGAGCCCCCTGGGCGTCGTGGCCGAGGCCGCCTCGGGCCGCTGCAGGCTCTCCGGCCCGCTGAACTCCCGCCAGCCCCCCTTAGCCATGGGTGGCCCCTGCTGCCATCAGTCCCTTGAGGCGGCGGCCGGCGGCGGCCACCAGCCGGGAGGGCAGGGACCTGGGTCGCATCGTCTCGGGCAGGGAGGGAGGTTCGGTGAAGTCGTAGCCGTCACCGACGCGGTGCCGGGCCAGGGCCTTGTGGCCGGCGGCGGCCGTGTAGTGGCAGACGTAGGAGCGGCGGGTGAGTGCGGGGTCGCCCATCGGGGTGCCGCCGTGGATCAGGGCCCCGTGCCAGATCAGCACATCGCCGCGCCGGGGCAGGTAGATGGTCGGGCTCCAGCCCTGGGCCTCGATCAGAGCCTCCAGGTACGGGCCGTAACCCGCCACCGTCAAAGGGTCGCTGTCGCGGCTGGCCAGGATCCCACCCACGCCCCAGTCGTAGAACTGATCGCTCGCCAGCTGATGCGAGCCCTTGTAGTAAACGAGCGGTCCGGCCTGGTCGCTGATGTCCTCCAGGGGGATCCAGGCGGCGGCCAGGTGGCCCAGGCGGCTGTGGTGGTGCACGTAGGAGAAGTCCTGGTGCAGGGACTGCTCACTGCTCTTCCAGAAGGTGAGCGTCTGGATCAGCCCCGGCGGCGAGCCGAACAGCTCATCGAGGAAGTGGATGATGGGATCGGCGAAGGCCAGCGAACGGGCCGCCTCGAAGTAGCCGTGCAGGTCGTTGAGCTTGAGCCCCGGGCCGGCCTCGCGCAGATCGGTGATGCCGAGCAACGACAGATTGCGCAGCACCCGGGCGTCGTAATGCTCCGCCTTGCCGTCGATGCCGATCATGCCGTGCAGCAGGGAGGTGCGGGCCAGGGCCGGCAGGGCCTCGAGGTCGCGGTCCATCCGATCGAGGAGCTCCGGGTCCAGCACCTGTGGAAAGATCACCACACCATCGCGCAGGAACTCGAGCACGGGGCCCGAATAGATCCGGCCGGCCAGGTCCGGCTGCTGTCGATACAGGCGTTCCGCCAGAGGCAGGGAGGTGAAATAGTCGGCGGGAAGCATCTCTGGTGGTGGTGGGCGACGCGGTCGGCAGCCTTTCCGGTGGATGGTTCTCCGGTGGCGCCCGGAAGGCCCCTCAGCCGCTGCCGCCCCGGGTGGCGGCTCCCTAAGGTGAATTATCTCCTCTCGCGCAGCGCCGGTGACCAGCACCGCCCCAACCCGCCGTGCCGATCCTGCCGAGCTGCAGCCGTCGGTCCGCCCGGATGGCCTGGGCCGTTTCGGCCCCTTCGGCGGGCAGTACGTCCCGGAAACGCTGATGCCCGCCCTGGCGGAGCTGGAGGCGGCCGCCGCCGAGGCCTGGGCCGATCCCGCCTTCACCACCCGGCTGGACCACCTGCTGCGCACCTACGTGGGCCGGCCCACGCCCCTCTATGAGGCCGAGCGGCTCACGGCCCACTACGCCCGCCCGGAGGGCGGCCCGCGCCTGTGGCTGAAGCGCGAGGACCTCAACCACACCGGAGCCCACAAGATCAACAACGCCCTGGGCCAGGCCCTGCTGGCGCTGCGGATGGGCAAGAAGCGGATCATCGCCGAAACCGGCGCCGGCCAGCACGGGGTGGCCACCGCCACGGTCTGCGCCCGCTTCGGGCTGGAGTGCGTCATCTACATGGGCGCCGAGGACATGTGTCGCCAGGCCCTGAACGTGTTCCGGATGCGGCTGCTGGGGGCCACGGTCCAGCCCGTCACCGCCGGCACCGCCACCCTCAAGGACGCCACCAGCGAAGCCATCCGCGACTGGGTCACCAACGTCGAGAGCACCCACTACATCCTCGGCTCCGTGGCCGGCCCGCACCCCTACCCGATGCTGGTGCGGGATTTCCACGCCGTGATCGGCCAGGAGGCCCGGACCCAATGCCTGGAGGCCTTCGGCCGGCTGCCGGATGTGCTGATCGCCTGCGTGGGCGGCGGCTCCAACGCCATGGGCCTGTTCCATCCGTTCGTGCAGGACACCTCCGTGCGCCTGATCGGGGTGGAGGCGGCCGGGGAGGGTGTGGCCACCGGCCGCCATGCCGCCACCATCACCGAGGGACGGGTGGGCGTGCTGCACGGCGCCATGAGCCTGCTGCTGCAGGACGACGAGGGCCAGGTGCAGGAGGCCCACTCGATCAGCGCCGGCCTCGACTACCCCGGCGTGGGCCCGGAGCACAGCTACCTCCGCCAGATCGGCCGGGCCGAGTACGCCGCCGTCACCGATGCCGAGGCTCTGGAGGCCCTGCAGCGGGTGAGCCAGCTGGAGGGCATCATCCCCGCTCTGGAGACCGCCCACGCCTTCGCCTGGCTGGAGTCCCTCTGCCCCACCCTGGCCCCCGGCACCGAAGTGGTGCTCAACCTCTCCGGCCGCGGCGACAAAGATGTCAACACGGTGGCCGAGAAACTGGGCGATGGGTTGGCTGGATAGGTCTCCAGCCACGGTTCCCAGGCCCGGGGTTCAGAGGGGGTCGTGTTCCCAGGGGAAGCGGGGCAGCTTGTTGAGCCCCTCCTGCATGTGACGGGCCCACACGTCCATGGTGTGCTGGATCTCCGGAGCTTCCTTCTCGAGTTTCAGGTGCCGGGTCACCTTGAAGCCGTCGCGGGGGACCAGGGCGATCTCGAACGGTGGCCCCACGGTCAGATTGGAGCGCCGGGTGACGATCTCCGACACCAGGCAGAGCCGCGCCGCATCCTCCAGGGAGAGGTCGGGGCGGCCGATGTAATCCAGGGGAGGCTTGCCGTACTTGGTCTCGCCGATCTGCAGGAAGGGCGTGTCATCGGTGGCCATGATCGCGTTCCCCTGCGGGTAGATCATGTAGAGCCCATGGGGCTGGCCGGCGATCTGGCCGCCGAGGATGAAGCTGGCCTCGCCGCTGGCGCCCGCCTGGCGCAGGTTGGGATTGAACTCCTTCTGGACCATCACGTTGAGACGGCCGATGTAGTCGGCCACCTCGAACAGATAGCGGGCGGTGAGCATGCTCGGGCCCGCCGGCGGATCGTCCTGGCGCGTCCACTGGGGGCTGGGGCCGGCGCCATGGTTCTCGATGTCACGGCGGATGCGGTTGAGCACCGCCTGGGTGGTGCCCAGATTGCCCGCCGCCATCAGCACGAACAGCCGGTCGGGGGCCGGCGCCAGCACGTGCATCTTGCTGTAGCTGGAGATGTAGTCGACGCCCGCGTTGGTGCGGGAGTCGGAGGCGAACACCAGGCCGCTGTGGAGAAGGAAGCCGAGGCAGTAGGTCATCAGCTGAGCAGCCTCTCCAGGATCGAGGCCACCGACTGGACTGCGGCGCGGGCGGTGGCGTAGGCCATCCGCATCGGGCCCACCAGGCCCACCTGGCCCCGGCCGCCGTGCCCCGTGCGGTAGGTGGCCTGCACCACCGCGCACTGGCCGAGGGCCGCATGGGGATGTTCCGTGCCGATCCAGATCGCTTCGTTCACCGCCGGGTCCTGGTGGCCGGTGATGCCGAGCAGGGCGCGGGGGCCGTGCTCCACCAGCTGCACCACGGGCAGCAGGCTGGAGCTGTGGCGGAATTCGGGCTGGGCCAGCAGTCCCCCCAGGCCGGCCGCCACCACGGCATCGAGCTCCTCGCTGCGGATGCGGCCGTGGCTGTCGAGGGCCTGGCGCAGCAGGCCGCCGCTGCGGCGCAGCTCCGCCGGCAGCCGTTCCCAGGGGATGCGGCCGTCGCCACCGGAGCGGAGCTGCTCGTTGCTCCAGCGCTCCAGGATCGGCAGCTCCTCCTCCAGGCCGGCGCCGAGGCGCAGGTTGAGGCTGGTGCTGAAGTCGGGCCCCTGGACGAGAAACACCAGCAGACGGTCGCCGCTGGGCACGAGCCGCACCGCCTGCAGCAGGGGACTGGGCCGCTGGGGGCGGGTGATCAGGCTGAGCAGGCCGGTGAGATCGGCCAGGCGGCGGGCCAGGTGCAGCAGCAGGTCATCGAGGGCCGCCCACTGCAGGCTGATCCCCGCCAGCTCGCGCTCCAGCTGCAGGGCGGCGGCCCCCGGGGCCGGCAGCAGCTGGTCGACGTAGAGGCGGTAGCCGCGCTGGCTGGGGATCCGGCCGGCGGAGGTGTGGGGCTGGGTCAGCAGGCCGCGCTGCTCCAGGGCCCCCATGGCCGTGCGCACCGTGGCCGGGCTGGCGGGCAGGCCGAAACGGCGCACCAGCGTGTGGCTCCCCACGGGTTCGACGGTGTCCACGTAGTGCCGAACCGTGGCCCGAAGGACCTCCTGTTGTCGGCGCGGCAGCGTGTCCAAGGAATGGGGGAAAAGTTGGAAACATAAACAGAAGATTGATCTTAGGTGCGACGGACCCGCCACCGGCCCGGGGCGGGGGCTCAGTAACGGGGAACCTGGGGATCCACCTCCCGGCTCCAGGCGTCGATGCCCCCCTTCAGATTCCAGACGTCGCCGTAGCCCTTCTCCTGGATCAGCCAGCAGGCGAAGTCCCAGCTGCGGATGCCGGCATGGCAGAGCACCACCACCGGCTGCCCGCGGTCGAGGTGGGTCTCCAGCTCCGGCAGCCACTCGCGATGACGGCTCAGGGGCAGATGCAGCACCGGGAGGGGCAGCCGGGCCAGGGCCAGTTCGCCGTCCTCGCGCACGTCCACGATCCGGAGCGGTTCCCCCTCCGCCAGGCGTCGTTGCAGCTCCACGGCGGAGAGGGTGCGGGGGGTGCCCGGGGGGGTCGGCTCGTCCATGGCGGGCGTCGGAGGGGGGGTGGCGTCAGGATGGTCCCATCCTGCTGAGAACCGATGAAGGCCCGCCCATTCCTGGCGGTGCTGCTGGCCCTGGTGCTGGTGGTGTTCGGTCTGGGGCTCGGTGGCTGGTGGCTGGTGTGGCAGCGCAGTGCCCTGCGTCTCCAGCGGCTGCCGCTGGTGGTGCCCCGGGCGGCCCGGTTCGTGCCCCGGGATGCCCCCTTCAGCCTCCACCTGTTCACCGACGGTGAGCAGCCCCTCGACTACGCCCGTGCCGTCGCGCCGCCCCGCCAGCGACGCCGGGCGGCGGAGGCGGTCGGCCGGCTGCGCGACGGGGCCTTCGCCGCGGCCGGTCTCGACTACGGCACGGAGCTGAGCTCCTGGCTGGCGTCACCGGTGGGCCTGGCCCTGTTCGAGGCGGACGCCGGCGGCGCGGCGGGAGCCACCCGGCGGGGGGGCTGGCTGCTGGTGCTGGGCAGCCGGGACGACGGCGGCGCCCGCCGCTTCCTGCAGCGTTTCTGGCAGACCCGCAGCCTGGCGGGCACCGACCTCCAGATCAGCACCTATCGGGGCCTCGGTCTGATCAGCGGCCGGGGGGCCCTGGTTGGCCGGACGCCGATGCCCCTGGCCACGGCCCTGGTGGATGACGACCTCGTCCTGATCGCCTCGGGACGGGGGGTGCTGGAGCAGGCCCTCGACGTGTCCCAGATCGACGAGCTCAACCAGGCCGGCCAGCCCGGCTTCCAGGAGGGACTGCGGCGGCTGGGCACCGGGGCCGCCCTGGTGCAGGCGGCCCCTGATGCCCTGGAGCGCTGGCTGGGGCTGCCGCTGCCGGCCCCGGCCGACCAGCGGCCCGGCGGCCTGCTGCTGGCCCTGCGGCCCGATGGCCGCAGCCTGCGGCTGTCGGGCCTGCTGGAGCTGCCGCCGCAGACGACCCTGCCGGAGGTCGGTGCCGACAGCGACCTGGGCCGGGCCCTG
>Ga0194134_10000120_pt1 | contig 113476 bp, 76 predicted proteins | sample TA2KigOff0mmetaG_FD_148602 | JGI IMG/M metagenome (GOLD analysis project Ga0194134, IMG submission 148602) | Freshwater microbial communities from Lake Tanganyika, Tanzania - TA2015056 Kigoma Offshore 0m | ecosystem: Environmental > Aquatic > Freshwater > Lake | place: Tanzania: Lake...
GCCCCAGTTTGAAGAGCGAAGAAACGCTGGCGCTGATTCCGGAAGAAAACGTCCTCATGGACACGGAAACAGCGCCGATTTCAGTCCGGCAACTTTCTGCGGGTTCGGAACCATGATGACCGTAACAGCCACGGTAAAACCAAGGAATCTGGGAAAGCCTCAGAAAACACGGGTGATCCGATGGGGCTTCGTAGGACACTCGTAGTACGGTGCCCGGCGCGTCGCCTTCAAGCAGGTGATCACTGACGGGCCAATTTTCATTGCGGACTGCAGACTTAGAATAATAGCTTGCAATCATGAATTTTTTGTTGACTTATCGGGAAGCACATCAGATGTCCACAAAACCGCAGGAGTCCGGCGGGAAGGCGACCGAAATCCGGTGGCCGAGTTCTGCTGCCTTCACTCTGATCGAACTGCTGGTGGTCATTGCCATCATCGCGATTCTGGCCGGCATGCTTCTGCCGGCCCTTGCCCGGGCAAAATCTAAGGCGCTCATAACCAGTTGCATCAACAACCAACACCAAATCGGTGTGGCCTTCCAACTCTATACCGACGACCATCGCGACAGCTATCCGGTGTGCACCGGATGGAACTCCTACGGTGGGGCCTTGGGCAAAGTGAATGATCATCACGGTGGAGCCACACCAGCCACCAACCGACCGTTGAACCTCTACGTTTCAGCGACCAATTCTTGGCGTTGCCCTGCCGACCGTGGCGATTTCTTCTACCCGAACAAAACGGCGTTCGAAGCGTTTGGCAACAGTTACCGGGCACAGTTCGGGATGAACTCTTTTCGGACCCGACATGTCACCGGTGACTCCCTCGCGCCAGCCGGTTCCCCGCAGGCCTCGGCTATCAAGGGCAGTTTGGTGGCCATGAGTCCGGTCAACAAGATCATCCAAGGAGACGTGCCTTGGCATGGCAACCGGAAGCCAGAGGATCCGCGCAGTGCTTGGCACAACTCCCGCGGCAAGCGTGGCCATGTGATGCTCTGGGGAGACACACATGCAGATTTTTACAGGTTTCCCACGGAAATGGAGGACGTGCGGCTGCAGTCCTTGTTTACCGCCGACGACGATATGACGAATCCTCTTCGTCCGCAGACGAGTTTCCATTGGTGGTGATGCAGGGCTTGCGGAGGGTTGTTGGCGAAGGCTTGAAATCCGACCAAGCCAGCCGGCTTGAAAACCCTGTTCTCCAGAAACTCGAGGGATCTTCGTTCCCGTATCGGCAGGTTGGTTACCGAAAAAGGGGTCACCCGTTAGTGTACCCTGTCGAAAAATAAAACGTCTCCATCCCAAAACTTTGTTGGTTTCCTTCCGCGCGGTATAAGGCCGGTTTTCGGTTGGCTGTTCTTTCAGTTATCGAGTCGGGTCCCCACGCCGTGCTTGGGCGATCCGCTCAGCTTTCCCGTCCCCTCGATACGCCGGAAGCGCGACAAGGCGAAGGTTCCCACGCGGCCCTTGGCCGGGTTGTGCGCCAGAACGTACCAGTTGCCGTGGTAGTGCGTCGGCTTCCCGTTCGACGCCCCGCCGCCGGAGCAGGGCGGTGCGCGTGATCAGCGCGACTTCCCTTACCGGACGGGGCGGCATTCCCGGGGGAGCCAGGCTTCGATCTCGCGAAGTGTCGAATCGGACGCGGCGGGCACCGAGCCTGAGGTGGGGCATGCTGCGTTGGAGCCCGTTGTCGTTGGTGCGTCGCGACAGGCCGAGATAACGAGCCAATGCGTCGTTGTCGATTTACGGGGAGGCCCGGAAAGGCGGACACCAAAACGGACATCAAAGGGGTACTGGGCAGACTCCCGGGTAGTCCTCTATCGGCCGATCTCCGCCGTGCGGACCCAGGCGGCGGCGAGGGTTTCGGCCTGATCGAGGAATGCCTCCGCCTCGCCGGGGATGAGCCGATAGGCGTCGCTGTAGCGCGTCAGGCGTCGACCCGAGGCGAAGATGCGAGTCTCTATAAGGCCGCTCCGGCCCGGGTCAGGCCTTGAGTTCCGGGATCTGCCGGGTGGCGATGCCGATCGGGCGATCGAGCGGGACGCCGGCGCAGGACAGGAGCGTGGTGAGCAGGTCGCCCTGGTTGCCCCGGATGTCGGAGAGGAACCGCCCGGTCTTGAGGGATCCGCCGCCGTTCCCGGCGAGGATGAACGGCAGGTTGTCGCGGCGGTGTTTGTCGCCGTCCTCGAGGCCCGAGCCCCACATCAGGATGCAGTGGTCGAGCAGGGTTCCGTCACCCTCCCGGAGACCGTCCATCTTCGTCACCATGTAGGCGAATTGGTCGACGTTGAGCCGGTTGATGGCCGCCACCTTGCGGATCATCTCCTGGTCATCCCCGTAGTGCGTCTGCGAGTGGTGCTGGTCCGAGAACCCGAGCTCGGGGTAGGAGGCCCCGTTGGGCCGGGATCCGACGTAGGTGCTGACACGCGTGGTGTCGGTCTGGAAGGCCAGGACGATCAGGTCGCACATGACCCGCATGTAGTCGCTGCGCTTGTCACCCTCGGGGATCTTCACCTCGATGGGCGCGGAATCGGCGGAATGACGCTTCGAGGGAGCCACGCCATGCCTCTCGAAGGCCGCCTCCTGTTGGCGGGTTTCGATGGCGGCGATGCGGCGTTCCACGGAGCGGACACTGTCGAGGTATTCGTCGAGCTTCAGTTGATCGGCCCTCGCCAGGTTGCGACGCAGGTCGCGGGCGCCGCCGAGCACCCGGTCGAGCATCTGGCGATCCAACGGGTTGGCGGGCGTGACTTGGCCTTCCTTGCCGCGTTTGCCGAACAGCCGGTTCAACACGTTGCGGGGGTCGGTCTCGGCAGGCACGGGCTGGGTCGGAGACCGGTAGCTGCAGTGGTTGTAGTAGCCCTCGTGCAGGCCTTCCTGATTCTCCTTCCAGGTCTGGGGCATGGTGGCCAACTCGAGCGACGGGAGGAAGGTCTGGGCGCCGACGTAGTTGGCCATGATCTGGTCGGCGGAGATGGAGATGTTGATGCGGTCGCGCGAATCGGCGTCGGGCAGCCGGGCGGTGAGCCAGGTGGACAATTCCAGCGCATGCGGAGCCCCGCCGAACGGTGCCGTCGGCACGCCCGAAATGCCCTTCATCATGAGGCACTGATCCATGACCGGCTGCAGCGACCGGAGGATGGGCGGTGCCGCCCGGAGGAACTCCTCCTGATTCTTGGGCCAGAACTGGTCCATGATGACCCCGTGGGGCATGTACATGAAGGCCAGCCGCACCGGCGGCTTGGGGGCGTTCGAGCCGGCCGGCTGGGCCATGGAATCGAAGAACGGCAGCGCGAGGGAGACCCCCACGCCTCTCAGGAAGGTGCGGCGATCGACAAGGGACGGGGGATTCATGGCATTCATGGTCGGTCTCTGCGCGTTGAGGTTCGGGATCATCCGTCGACGTTGCGGTGGGTGAACAGGTAACTGGTGAGGACTTCCGTGAGGATCGTTCGCACCCGGTGTTTGTCCCGGGCGATCCGGGCCATCAACTGGTCGATGACGACCTCGTCATACCCTTCCAAGGGCCGCCCGAGCGCATGGGCCATGAACCGTTCGGTGAGGTTCCGGGCCAGTTCGGCCTCCCGCCCGGCGAGGAGGCGCTTGAGTTCCGCCGGGGTCGAGAAGGTCGCGCCGGTGGGGAGTCGTCCTGATGCATCGATGGCCACCCCGGCCTCGTTCTTCTCACGCCAGCGTCCGACCGCATCGAAATTCTCGAGGCCGAAGCCGATCGGGTCGAGCACCCGGTGGCAGTTGGCGCACACGGGGTTCCGGGTGTGCAATTCGGTCCGTTGCCGGAGGGTCAGGCCTTGCACGCTCTTCGCCTCCTGCAGGTCCAGCGCGGGGATGTCGGGCGGGGGCGGCGGCACGTGCTCCCCGAGCAACTGCTCCAGCACCCACACGCCCCGGCGGACGGGGCTGGTCCGGGTGGGAAACGAGGTCGCCGCGAGCGTGGCCGACATGCCGAGGATGCCGCCCCGGTTCGGGTTCGTCAGCCGGACTCGGCGCATCCGGGGGCCTTTGACCGAGGACCCGAGGCCGTACAACTCGGCCAGCGGCCCATTCAGGAAGGTGTAATCGCTGTCCACGAACCGGACGACCGGTTGGTTCTCGCGGACGATGCTCTCGAAGAACCAACGAACCTCGTCGGTCATCGCCTGTCGCACGGCCGGCGTCAGTTGCGGAAACAGCTGGGGATCGAACACCTGGTGGTCAAGGTCCTGGACCCTCAGCCACTGGGCGCCAAACCCGTCGAACAGGGCCCGCGCGCGCGGGTGGAGCAGGAGGCGCTCCGCCTGGGCCCGCAGCGTCTTGGGTTGGTGCAGCTCGCCTTGGTCGGCCAGGGCGGACAAGTCGGCGTCCGGCGGTGCCGACCACACCAGATAGGACAGGCGAGCGGCCAGGTGGTGGTCGTCCCACCGGACGATTTTCCCGGCCGGTCGGGCCTCTCCGGCGGGCGTGATGAAGAGGAATTGCGGGGAGACCAGGACCGCCTTGAGCATCCAACCCAGCGATGCGGTGTAGTCCAACTCCTTCCCGCGGGCGAGATCGAAGACATCCACCAGGACGTCCAGCTCCGCCTCGGTCGGCGGCCGGCGGTAGGCCTCGCGGGCCATGGAGCGTGCGACCTGGCGGGCCGCCTGGCGAAGATCGGTGCCCTTGGAGGGTTTCCTGCCGAAGAGCCGCTTCTGGACCGCCGTCGGCGGCTTGCCTGCCGGGGCGACGACCTTCTCGACCACTTCGCTGGCGATGCCGAGGAAGAGTTCCGACTGCAGCGGGGAGATCGAGTTGAGGTAGCCCTCCCCAAGCACCTCCTCCGGGAGGCCGTTGGCGATCGAGGGGTCCACTCCGTAGAGGTCGTGCACGGTGTTGGCGTATTCGACCTTGGACAATCGTCGGATGACCGACGGGCCGGGGCTTCTCGGGCTCAGGTGCTTGAGCTTGCCGATCCACCCGATGAACCGCAGGCGCTCCTCCTCGGTGGGTTGCTTGGCCGCGTCCTCGGGCGGCATGTCGTGCACCTTGACGTTCGCGACGGCCTTCTTCCAGTGCATGAACGCCGCACCCCGGCCCGGATCCTTCAGATCCACCTCGAGGTTGACGTTCGCCTTGGCGCGCCCGCCGCCGTGGCATTTCGTGCAGTAGGTCTGGACGAAGGGCTGAACCTGCTCCTTGAAGGTCTTCCGGGCGTCGGCCCGGAGCGCCGCCTCGTCGGCGGTCTCCCGGTCGGTGTCGGCCCGGCACGGCGAGACGAGCGACCCGGCCAGCGACGCGACCAGGGCGCAGCCCAGGGCCGCGAGGGTCGCGGTGGACAAGCGGAACCGGCGCGCCGGCTGCATGGTGGCCAGTCAACCATGGGCACCGCAGGATTGAACCTCAAAAAAACGCCCCAAGCCGGGCACCCCGTTTCGCCTGCGGGCGCACCCTGCCGGCGTGTTCGACGGCCCCGGTGGGCGGCCGGTCGATGGCTCCGCCGTGGGCCTGGGATTCCGGTGGCGGGATTGGGGGCCATGGCGGCATCGTCGGTGCGGGTCCGTCGGCCGTCGGGCCGGCCTACCGCGACCATGCCCCTCCTCGACATCCAGGATCTCCGGATCGATTTCGGCACCACGCGGGTGGTGGACGGGGTGTCGCTGGCCATCGACGAGGGACAGACCCTCGGACTGGTGGGCGAGAGCGGGTGTGGCAAGAGCGTGACGGCCTTGAGCATCGGCCGTCTCCTGGCCACCCCGCCCGCGCGCCACGCCGGGGGTCGGATCCTGCTCGGCGGCCAGGAGGTACTCACCCTGTCCAGCGACGGGCTGAGGTCGATCCGCGGGCGCGTCGTGAGCTACATCTTCCAGGAACCCGGCGCGTCGCTCAATCCGGTGAGGCGCATCGGGGCCCAGGTGCTGGAATCGCTGCGGCTGCACGCGCCGTCCCGCGCCACCGAGGCCGAGGTCGTCCGGCGGCTCGCGGGCGTCGGGATCCCCGCGCCGGACCAACGCGCCCGCGACTATCCCCACCAACTGAGCGGCGGGATGCAGCAACGGGTGATGATCGCCCTGGCCCTGGCCTCGGAGCCGCGCCTGCTGGTCGCCGACGAGCCCACCACGGCCCTCGACGCCACCGTGCAGGCCCAGATCATGGACCTGCTGCTCGACGTGCAGCGGCGGACGGGAATGGCCATCCTGCTCATCACCCACAACCTCGGCCTGGTCGCGGACGTGGCCCGGCGCGTGGCCGTGATGTACGCCGGGCAGATCGTCGAGGAGGCTCCGGCCCGACACCTCCTGTCGCAGCCCGTGCACCCGTACACCCGGGCCCTCATCCGGTCCGTGCCGGAAATCGGCGTCGATCGCGAGCGTCTGCCGGCGCTGCCGGGCCAGGTGCCGGTGCCGGGACGATGGCCAGCCGGATGCCGTTTCGCCCCGAGATGTCCCTCGGCCCTGGCGTCCTGTGCGACGTCGCCGCCGGGGCTCGAGCCGGTGGCCCCCGGCCATCGCGTCCGATGCCCGGTCCGGCCTCCCGCGATCCCATGACGCTGCTCGAGATCCAGAACCTGAGGGTGCACTTCCCGGTCCGGGGGCTTCGGATCGGCGCCATCCCGTCGACCGTGAAGGCGGTGGATGGCGTGTCGTTCACGGTGGCGGCCGGCGAGGCCGTCGGACTGGTCGGCGAGAGCGGTTGCGGCAAGACCACGCTCGGCCGTGCCGTGGTGCGGCTGGTCGAGCCGACCGGCGGTCGGATCATCTTCGAGGGGCGCGACCTCACCGCCCTCGGCCCCGGGGCGCTGCGGCCGCTGCGCCGGCGCTTCCAGATGGTCTTCCAGGATCCGTTCCATTCGCTCGATCCCCGCATGACCGCGGGCCAGTCCATCGCCGAGGCGCTGGTCGCCCACCGGCTGGCGGCCACGGCCTCCGCCCGCAGGGCCCGCGTGGAGGACCTGCTCCGGGATGTCGGTCTCGACCCGGAGGCCGCGGACCGCTTTCCCCACCAGTTCAGCGGGGGGCAGCGCCAGCGCATCGGCATCGCGCGCGCGCTGGCCGTCGAGCCCGGGTTGATCGTCTGCGACGAGCCGGTCAGCGCCCTCGACGTGAGCGTGCAGGCCCAGGTGGTCAACCTGCTCCAGGATCTCCAGCGCCGACGCGGCCTGGCCTACCTCTTCATCTCCCACGACCTCGCGGTGGTCGAACACCTCTGCCAGCGCCTGCTCGTGATGTACCTGGGCCGCGTGGTCGAGTCCGGCCCGGCGCGTGAGGTCTGCCGTTCCCCGTCGCATCCCTACACCCGGGCGCTGCTATCGGCCGTCCCGTCGCTGAGGCCGTCCACCGGGGGCGAGCGCATCCGGCTCGAGGGTGATGTGCCGTCGCCGGCGGACCCGCCGCCGGGCTGCCCGTTCCATCCGCGATGCCCCGTCGCCGAGGCGCGTTGCCGCACCGAGTCCCCGGAGCTGCGGAGGACGGCCGACCGGCGCGAGGTCGCCTGCCATCAGGTCGCTTCTTCGCCGCAGGCCCCGTGACCTCCGGGGATGGACAACCGGATCCCGTCCGGAGACGATTCCACCCATCTTCCCCGGGTTCCCGAGCCGTCCGGAGGGTCCGTGGAGACCCGTCCGCTGGCCGTCGTCGCCCGGGTGGGTCCCCCGGGGGTTCCGGGGTGCTCGACGGACACGCAACACAGCTCGGCAGGACGGACAGATGCAGCAGACCAGAGCAGATGAGGGATGGGCCCAAGGGAACCGTTTCCCGGGGCGGACCACAGAAGGGACGCACCGGTCGTGGCGGCCGTGTCCCGGCGGGTCGACGGTCGTCCTGGCCCTCGGTCTCGGGCTTGGCCTGTGGGCGCAGGCGTCGTCGCCGGTCCGTGATCCCGCCCCGGGTGGCGGGGCCGGGGCGTCGCGTCCGGGGACGGCCGGTCCGGGCACCGCGGCCGTCCCGACCACCTACCGCCTCGACCTCAAGAACATCGTCGAGCTGACCTTCCGCCTGAACCCGGGCATGCGGGCCTCGCGGGAGGAGATGAATGCCGCGCGGCATGGCCTGGAGGAGTTCCGGGCCAACCTCAACCGGCTCGAGCCCTACACGGAGTTCCGCAACCAGGTGACCCGGTTCCCGTTCCAGCGGTTGGGCGTCGGTCACGAGATCACCAGCGTCCTCGGGGTGCAGAAGGAGAGCTTCGAGGGCTCGATGATGCGCCTCGAGGTGGGGCCGTCGTTCTTCTCGCGCTATGGCGATTCGTCCGATCCGCTCGGCCCCGATCCCAAGGATGGCCAGGCCGGCGCCTACATCGGCTCGCGTGTCGAGTTCCCGTTCATGGGTTCGCGCCGGCGGCAGGACCGCATCATCAGCCAGGCGTTCCAGGAGTCCACCGCCCGCAAGGCGCAGCTCGACTACCTCAAGAGCTACCGGCTCCAGGTCGAGAACGCGCTGAGCTACTACCACCTTGCCATCTACTACAACCAGCTGGTGGAACTCTACCAGAGCTGGGTCAACGACCTGACGGGCCTGCTGCAGGACCCGAAGGTGAGACCGGAGGACCGGACCCGCGTGGAATCGGTGCGCGCCTCGGTGCAATCGACCCAGGCGAGCTACACCGCCCGGGGATCGGACTACCGGAGCAACCTCATGGGCTACCTGGGTCTCGACCTCACGAACCAGGTGGAACTGATCATGCCCGAATACGCCATCAGTGCGTTCGCGGCCTCGGCCCGCACCCCCGACGGCCTCGAGAAGCTCATCCAGCGGGCCAAGGAGAACAACCCCGCCTTCGAGGTGCTCGAGAACGCCATCGGCAACGTGCGCCTCCAGCACGACCAGGCGGTCCGGGGCAAGTTCGACGTCACGACTTTCCTCGAGGGAAGCCTCTTTCCGTTCGGGTCCCGCTCGCTTGACACCCGCTACGATGGATGGGCGGTCGGCGGCGGGGTCAACGTGCGCCTCAACGACGCTAGGGTCCGCTCGGCCACGCGGCTCAAGACCGAGGCGCTCATGCGACAGTTCGAGGCGGAGATCCAGGCCGAGGAGATGAGCATCCGCCGGCGCATCCAGAGCACCACCACCGCCATCTGGGACAACGACGCCAACCGAACCCAGTTGCTCGAGGTGGGGCAGCGCAAGCTGGCCGAGTTCCAGCAGCGCCGCGACGCCTACTTCACCGGGGACCTCAACATCGACCAATTGCTGGGCACCCGCTCGGAGATGGCGTCCAACGCGGCCAGCCTCGCCAATGTCGTGTACAACAGCGCCGACCGTGAGACGACGCTGCTGCTGGCCGTGGGTCAGATCTACGAGATGGTCGGTCTCCGGATGCGGGAACGGCCCGCCGGGGATGCCTCGGGCAAGCCGGCCTCCCGCCCGCGGCCGGACGACCCTTGAAGAAAACCTGGTTGAGGCCCGGATGAATCGTGGATTTCCCGGGACTTTCCTTGAGGCTGCCGGCCGATGGTGTGTGATCTGGCCATGCCTCCACCCGCGGATCCCCGGATCGACCGTTCCGGCGCGTCCCGGCGACCGCCCCGCCTGCTGGCTGCCCGGTTCCTGGCCGTCGCCGTGCTGTGGGCGTTCCAGGGTTGGATTGCCCGGGCCGGTGACGCACCGCCGGTCCCCTCGGGTGGTGAGGGTTTTCCGGTCCGGCTGGAATGCGGCGAGGACTCGGTGACGTTCAAGGTCCGCTCCAAGCCCGTGGCGACCTACCGGGGCGGTCGCGGGATGCTGCCGGCCGGCGTGCCCGAGGAGTACCGGCGGGGCGGTTACCTGCATCCGCTGGTGAGCCCTGCGGGTGCGGTGCTCACCGGCGATTTTCCGAAGAACCACCTGCACCACCACGGCGTCTGGGCCGCATGGACCCGGACCGGGATCGAGGGCCGGAAACCCGATTTCTGGAACATGGGACAGAAGCTGGGGCGGGTGGAGATGATCCAGTGGCTCGCGGCCCGTGAATCGGCCGACGGCGCCGAGATCGAGACCTTGCACCGGTACGTGGACCTCACGGCGTCGACGCCCGCGACGATCCTGCTCGAAGGATGGACGGTGAGGGTGCCCGCCACGCCGCCGGGCAAGCCGCATCGGATCGACCTGACCCTCCGGCAGACCAATGTGACCGACCATGCGCTGTCGTTGCCGCAGTACCACTACGGAGGCCTGGGCTTCCGCGGGCCCGATGCGTGGGACGGCGCGACCCGGTGCCGCTTCCGCACCTCGGAGGGCGTCACGGACCGGGTGAAGGGCAATGAATCCCGGGCTCGATGGTGCTGGATCGGCGGGGCGGTCACCACGGGCGAGGGGGCCGCCGGCACCGCCGGAGTGGTGCTCCTGGCCCATCCATCCAACTTCCGGTTCCCCGAGCCGATGCGCCTCCATCCGACCGAGCCGTTCTTCTGCTGGGCGCCCCAGCAGGCGGGCGGATTCACGCTGTCGCCCCGGGGCGTGCACCGGATGCGCTACCGCCTCCTCGTGGCCGACGGCGAACCCGACGCGGGGGCCATCGAGCGGGAATGGCTCGAGTGGTCCCGCGAGCCCTGAATCCCCCGAACCCCGGACACCGGCCTTTGATCCTTTCGAGAATGACTTCCCTCAAGTCCATGCCACCGCTGTGCTCCGCACCGTTCCAAGGGATCGAAGGTTTTTCCCCGGGCCAGACGGGCCGGGCGTGTCTTGGCATCCTCCGGGCGGCCCGGGCGGCCCTGATGCTCCTGGCCGTCTGGGTCTTCCTGCGGCCGGTCGACGTCACCGCCGCCACGCCGCCTCTGCGCGAGTACGACGTGCTGCGGTCGCTGCCCGAGGGTTGGCTCGAGCGCCTCAGCCGCAACGACCTGCCCGACGACCAGGGGTTGGCCGGGGGGAACCGGGGGCAGGGGAGGTGGATCGAGGCTGGTGCGCAGCGGGGCAGCTGCCGGGCCGTGATCGCGGCGGTCGTGGCCGGCGACCTCGCGCGCGCCGATCGTGCCTGGCGGGGCATCGAGGTGGCCTTCGAGCACCAGCGGCCCGATGGCGGCTTCACGGCGACCGAACGGCCCAATGGCGGCAGCTCCGCCGAGGGCGCCGCCGCGGTGGAGACGGCGTATTTCTTCCTGCAGGAGCTGGGCCGGGCGATCCTCGTCATCCGGCAATCCCCGCATGAGGCCCACTTCCGGGACCGCATCCGGGCGATCGAGCCCAGGCTCCGTCGCGCCTGCGGGTTCATCGCGGCGGGCGAGCCGACCATCCTGCCGAAGAGCCGCAAGGCCGTGAACCGGGTATTCATCGCCGCCAAGGCCTTCGGGACCTGCGGCCGGGTGCTGGGCGACGAGGCCCTGGTCGAAACGTCCCGACGCCTTGTGGCCGAGGCGCTGCGGCAGCGCGACGACGAGGGCGTGTTCCTGGAGCACGGCGGGCGCGACTCGAGCTACAATGCCGTGTCGATGCTCTTCGCGCAGGTGCTGGCCCTGCATGTGGACCTGCCCGAGCTGGACGAGGCCCTCCGAAAGACGGCCCCCTGGCAGATTTCCCGCGTGCTGGAGTCGGGCGAGGTCGACACGCGGGGCAACACCCGCACCGGCGTCGGCAAGGAGCCCGGCTACAACGGGCAGCCTAAGGGCATCAACCACAACGAGGTGATCCTGGCCCTGGCCCTGCATGGGATCGTGCATCGCAATGCCGAGGCGCTTGCGGCCGCCGGGCGGGTGCTGGCCTGGACGGAGCGCGCACCCACCGGCTCCTCAGGTGCGTGGCCGGTCTTCCGGCAGACCGCGCCGGAACCCCGCCTGCTGCCCGGGTCCACGAATGTCCAGTTCTCCATCTACGGCGGGCCTTCGGAGCCGCGCGAGCTGGATGCGTTCCTCGCGGCCCTCGAGCGGCACGGCCTGGCCGATGCCATGGATCCCGGGCCCTCGGCATCGGCGGGATCCCGTGCGGCGTTTGAGGTGCTGGCCCGGCGCCGTTGGCCGGTGATCCTGTACCCTCCCGACGGCGGCCGCATGCAGTTGGAGGGAGGCACCAGCCTGCTCTCGGCCGACGACGAGGCGGCCGTACGCGTGCTCGACAGGGCCGGGGTCTTCACCGCCATCCAGTTGGGCGAGTGGGGCTACCACTACCACCGGCTGCGCACCGACCCGAACTGGATGCGCGAGGTGCTGGGCAAGGACTTCGAGGCCCAGCGCAGCCGGTTCCTGATGGCTCCCGGGACCCAGGGCTACGACCCCGTGCCGACGACGCGTCGCCAGGCCTACGACCAGTTGCGCCGGTATTTCCTGTGGCACCGGCAGGCCAAGGGCGGTCGCGTCATCAGCGTGACCGGCCACTCCCACTACGAGGCCTACGCCGCCGAGTGGGGGGCCAGCGTGGTGGGGATCGAGGTGGGCGAGAACATCGGGTTCACCCAGTCGAAGATCGCCTTCACCCGCGGGGCGGCCCGGCAGTGGAACCTGCCCTTCTCGGTGCAGATGAGCCCGTGGTTCGGCAATGCGGTCACCACGCGGGGGCCACTCGACACCAACGGACCCACCGCCACCGGTCTCGATGCCGGGCATTCGCTGAGCCTCTGCCTGCGCCTCTGGCGGCACGCGTGGTTCGCCGGGGCGGCGCTCGTGACGCCCGAGAACAGCGTCAACAGCTTCTTCGAGACCGGCCAGGCACCGTGGGCCTTGACCCCGCACGGCCGTGCCGCCGCCGGGGTGCGGGCGTTCTTCCGGGCCCACGACCGGGGCAATCCCCATACCCCGCTCCTGGTGGTGCTGGACCACCTCGCCGGCCACAACGGCTACATCGGCAAGGCCTGGGGCGTCTTCCCCCGGACCCCGGCCGACCAGGAGGTGGCCGACCTGCTCGAGGGCCGGCTGTTCGGTGGCATGCCGCGTCGCCCGTTGCCGGGGAACCCGCCCAATCCCGAGGCCGATTACCTGCAACCCACCCGCCACGGGGAATTGTGCGACGTGGTGCTGTCCACGGCCACCGGGGCCTTCATGGCGAGGTATCCGGTGATCCTGCTGGCGGGCGAGCTGGAGTTCGATCCGGGCTTCGTGCGCGAATTGGAGACGGCGCTGACCGCTGGGAGCCGGTTGCTGCTGCGGGATCGGCACGTGAAGGCGCTTGCTCCGGAGGCCTGGGTCCGGCTGCAGAAGGCCGGTGCAACCGAGGTGCTGGCCGAGTCGCTCGACCCGGTGACTGGCCGGCCGGCGGCGATCCCGGAGGCGCGCCTTCGCCGCGTGGCCGAAGAGACGCTGCCGGTGGCGGTCGAGGGCGACCCCATCCAGTACCAGATCAACCGCAACGGCCGGGGCTGGGTGGTGGAACTGGTCCAGAACGACGGCGTGGCCAAGACCGGCCGTACGCCGGCGCAAGTCTTCCCGGAGCGGGTGGCCAAGGTCCGCCTTGTCCCGAGGTTCGGCACGGCCGCCGCGCGCGAGTGGATGACCGGCCGATCCTGGGAGCGCTCCGGGCGGATCGAGCTCGAGGTGCCGCCCGGCGAGACCCGTTTCGTGGAGTTCGACGTGCCGTAGGCGGGGCCGGCACCGTCGGCATCGGTCAGGTCGCCAGCATCTTCGCGGCGACGGCGGCGAGGATCACCGCCAGGCCGACCCGCACCCATTGCATCGGCGCGCGGGTGCTGATCCAGGAACCGACGAGCACGCCGGGGATGGATCCCATCAGCAGGTTGGTCAGCAGGCCTCCGTCGACGTTGCCCATCATCAGGTGTCCCGTGCCGGCGATGAGGGTCAGCGGGATCGCGTGGGCCAGATCGGTCCCCACCAGGCGTCCCGGGGTGAGCCGGACCGGATACAGGTACACCAGCAGGACCGTCCCGAGGGCTCCGGCGCCGATGGAGGTGAGCGTCACCAGCATGCCCAGGACGACGCCGGCTACCACCGTCAGCGGGACCTGGGAACGCCCGAGGAATCCCATCATGCCCGGGGGACCGTTGCGGCCGACCCGCTGCAGCCAATCCTTCGACAGGATGCCGGCGGCCGTGATCAGCAGGGCGACGGCCACTGCCTTGATCAGGAATCCGCCACGCACCTGGGCCGTCGACGTGAGGGTCATCAAGGCGAGGGTCGCGGCCGCCGCCGGGAGGCTGCCCAGCGCGAGGCGTTTCACCACCGGCCAGTCGACCGTGCCTTGTCGATGGTGGACCGCCGTCCCGAAGATCTTGGTCAGGGCGGCGAAGAGAAGGTCCGTCCCGACCGCAGTCTGCGGGGCCACCCCGAACAGGAGGACCAGCACCGGGGTCATGAGTGCGCCCCCGCCGACGCCGGTGGCGCCGACGACGACGCCGACCAGCAGGCCTGCGATGGCGTTTGGGAGGTTGTGATCCACGGAAAGCCACCAAGTCTGTGGGAAGCCGTCCCGCGGAACAAGGCCTGCCTGCGGTTCAGGAGCATCCGCGATCGGAAGGGCAGGGATACGGTCTGCACCTGGAGACTGACCTCGGCCTCGGTAATGGGGACCGTCCGCAGCCTCAATGGGCATGTCCGTCGACGGAGTGGTTTCGGTTGGTTCCGGTTGTGTCAATAGTGAGGACCGACCCCATTGGGTTACTCGATGGACTCGCTGCCGCGCTGCTGGATCCAGGGGACGTCGCGGGGAGCCTTGCGGTCGCCGGCGACGCCTTTGCGAAGGGTGCCGGCGTCGAGCCAGCGGTGGACCTCGGAGTGGCCGTCGGCGAAGCTGAGGCCGGCGGCCCCGTTGTGGTAGGCGGCCGGGAGGTTGCCCCAGAGCTGGTTGGGTTCCATGGAGACGAGGATGTAGCCGTCGTCGACGCTTTCCTCGCGCTCGTCGATGAAGACGAACATCTGGCTGGGCGAGCGCATGTCGCCCAGCTTGCGGAAGGTGCGCCAGGTCTTGGCCATGAGATCGGTGTGCCAGCTTTGGCCGTTCATGAATCCGTTCATCGAAACGCTGCGGGTGCGCGGATGATCGCGCCCGCCCAGCCGTACCGTGCTGCGGTCGGCGGGGCAGCGGTAGATGGTCGCCGACTGGTTGTACGGCCAGAGCAGTCCGTTGGGCGGCCGGAGCAGGTTCACGTTCGTGGCGTCGGGCGTGTTGCCCATGATCCAGCCGGCAACCCAGCCCTTCTGGTCCCCGGTGCCGTTGAGAACCAGCCGCTGCTGGTGGTCCTCGGCGTACATGATCCAGGCCAGTTGGAGCTGCTTGGTGTGGTTGAGGCACTGGATGCCCTGCGCCTTGGTCTTGGCCTTGGCCAAGGCCGGCAGGAGCATGCCGGCGAGGATTGCGATGATGGCGATGACCACCAGCAACTCGATGAGCGTGAAGGCCTGGCGACGGCCGGGAAAGGGGACGGGGGAAGGTTTCATGGCGGTCTCGGGGAACTGATGCCTATTGAAGCCACGACAGAGCTGGCTGACAAGGGGCAAGTCCGCGCCGGTCCGCTGGCCGGGGGCCGGGTGCATTCGGGTTGGACCCGCATCCCCGCGTCCTGCCGTGGCCTCGGGGTAGCCTCGTCGTGAAGCGCGCGACGCATCGGCGGGCCGGCCTGGGTCGCCAGATGGGCCCTTGGGTGAACGGGTTCGGAGGGGCTCGCCTCGTGCCGACGCACCGGCCGCCCGGTCCCGGCGGCGTCATCTGGCCGATCCTGGCCCTCGTGGATCACGGCCGGATTTCCGGACTGGCGCGGGCCGGGCGATCCGTTCCAGACTCCGACATGATCCCGATCACGTTCCCGCCCGAGGCGTCTCGGGCTTCCAACGCACTCGACCGCCGCCGTTTCCTCGCCTCGACGGCCGCCGCGATCCCGCTGGCCCTCCTGGGCGAGGCCTCCTCCGCGAGGGCGGCGACCCCGGCCCCGGCCCCAACCTCGGAGACCCTGGCGGCCCAGCTCCATGGCTCGCTCGACGAGGTGCAGCGCCGCCTGCTGTGCCGCGACTTCGACGACCCGCTGCGGCAGAAGGTCGACAACAACTGGATGATCACCGGGCGGTCGATCCATGAGGCGCTCCGGCCCGACCAGCAGGACCTGGTGCGCCAGATCTTCCGCCGGCTGCACCATCCCGACCACGCCGAGGCGATGATGCGCCAGATGGTCGAGGACTCCGAGGGCAAGGGCTTCGAGGCCGGCACCTCGGTGGCCCTCTTCGGCCGTCCCGGAACCGGGGCCTTCGAGCTGGTGCTCACCGGTCGCCATTGCACGCGACGCTGCGACGGGGACTCGGTCGCCGGCACGGCCTTCGGCGGACCCATCTTCTATGGGCACCAGTCGGGCCCGAACGACGAGGAGCCGGCCGATCACCCGGGCAACGTGTTCTGGTACCAGGCCCGGCGGGCCAACGTGCTGTTCCAGGCCCTCGACGGCCGGCAGCGCCAGGTGGCGCTGGTGGAGGGCCACAGCCGTCGGGAGCGGGCCACCGAGACGGTCCGCCTGAGCGGCCGGCGCGAGGGACTTGCCGGATTGCCGTGCTCCGAGTTGACCGCCGACCAGAAGGGGCTGATGCGCCAGGTGCTGCGGGACCTTCTGGCGCCCTTCCGGCAGGTCGATGCGGAGGAGTCGATGCGGCTGGTGGAGGCGCAGGGCCTCGGCAACCTCAGCCTCGCCTACTTCAAGGCCCACGACCTCGGCAAGGACGGGGTCTGGGACGTCTGGCAGATCGAGGGGCCGCACATGCTCTGGTACTTCCGGGGCGATCCCCATGTGCACTGCTGGGTGCACATCCGCGACGGCAAGGCCTGAGGCCCGCCGATGCGGGTGCCGGTTCGGGAGGGGTGGGTGTCAGGCCAGCAGGCCCGGCACCACGTCGCCGTAGACGTCGGTGAGGCGGTGGTCGCGTCCTCCCCAGCGGAAGGTCAGCCGGGTGTGGTCGAGACCGAGGAGGTGCAACATCGTGGCGTGGAGATCGTGGAGATGCACCTTGTCCTCGACCGCGTGCCAACCGTACTCGTCGGTCGCCCCGTGGACGTGGCCCGCACGCACGCCGCCCCCGGCCATCCACATCGTGAACCCGAACGGATGGTGCTCGCGACCGTCGGTCCCCTCGGCCGTCGGTGTTCGACCGAACTCCCCGCCCCAGAGGACCAGCGTGTCCTCCAACATGCCCAGCGCGGCGAGGTCCTGCAGCAGCGCGGCGATCGGCTGGTCGACGGCGGCGCACCGCCGGGGCAGCTCCTGCCGCAGGCCGCCATGGTGGTCCCAGGCGTTGTTGCGGGGTGCGTCGAAGAGTTGGATGAAGCGGACCCCCCGCTCGGCAAGCCGCCGGGCCAGCAGGCATTGCCGCCCGAAGAGCGAGGTGGTCGGGTCGTCGGTGCCGTACAGCCGGTGGACGGCGGCGCTCTCCCGGGAGAGGTCGAAGGCCTCGGGCGCCTCGCGCTGCATGCGGAAGGCAAGCTCGAAGGAGGCGATCCGCGCGTCGAGTCCCCCGTCGTCCGCGCGGTCGTCCCGGTGGATCTCGTTGAGACGTTTCAGGGCGTCGAGCTTGGTCCGCTGCCGAGACGGGTCGCCCCGGGGGTCGCCGAGGTTGGCGATCGGGTGGTCGAGGTCGCGGATGAGGGTCCCCTGGTAGGCGCTGGGCAGGAAGCTCGACGACCACAGCTGGCCGCCCTGGAAGACGGCCGCGGGGCTGACCACCACGAACCCGGGAAGATCCTGGTTCTCGGTGCCCAGTCCATAGGTCAGCCATGAGCCCATGCTGGGTCGCGAGAACGCCTGCTCCCCGGTGCACAGCTGCAGGGCCGCCCCGGTGTGGTTGATGTTGTCGGCCACCATCGAGCGGATGATGCAGAGATCGTCCACCCGGGCGCCGATCCGCGGCAGGAGTTCGCTGACGGGGATGCCCGAACGTCCCTGGTGGACGAAGCGCCACGGGCAGGCCAGCAGGTTGCCCGTGCGGGTGCGCTCAAGGCGGGGTTTCGCGAAGGGCAGGGGGCGCCCGTTCTCGCGCTCGAGGCGGGGCTTCGGATCGAAAAGATCCACGTGGGACGGCCCGCCCGGCATGTACAGGAAGATCACCCGGCGGGCGCGGGGGCGGAAGTGTGGCGGCCGGACGGCCGAGGGGGAGCCGGTTCGGACGGCCCCGGCCGCGGCGGCAGGGGCCGGTCCCGGTCCGCCCAGCAGGCCCGACAGGGCCATGAGGCCGAAGCCGGCCCCCGAGCGCGCCAGCCAGTGGCGCCGGGAGCCGGGCGGGCCCCAGGGTCGGGGAGACCGTGGAGGCCCGCCTGCGTCGCCGCCCGGTTCAGTCGAGGTGGATGAACTCATTGCTGCAAAGGAGGACGTGCACGTAGTCGCGCCAGGCATGCCCGGCGTCGGTGCCGCCGAGCCGAGCCAGGAGATCGAGCGCGACGGCCATTTCGGCCGGTCGGACCTCCCGCGCAAAGAGCGCCCGGTGCAGCCAGCGGATCCGGGCGCCGGGGTCGGGTCCGGCCTCGCGCGAGGTCCGTTCGGCCAGCGCTCCGGCGCGTTGCGCGACGAACGGGTGGTTGAGCAGGAAGAGCGCCTGCGGGGCCACCGTCGAAACGTCGCGCCGGTCGACCGAGGCGTCTGGATTGGCCGCGTCGAAGAGGGCGGCGAAGGTGCCGCGGTCCCAGCGGGCCGTCTGCACGTAGAGCGAGCGCCGGGGCACCGACAGATCGGCGGCGGCGGGTCCGCCCGGGAACCGGTCGAGGCCTCCGGAGACCTCCTGCAACGCGTCGCGGATGGACTCGGCGGGCAGGCGTCGCCGGGGGAAGCGCGCCAGCCAGCGGTTGGCCGGATCGACCTCGGCCTGTGCCGGCGTGACGACGGCGGACCGCCGGTAGGCCGCCGAGGTCATGATCCTGCGGTGGAGCGCCTTGATCGATCCGCCATCCTCGAGGAAGGCCGCGGCCAGCCAATCGAGCAGGGCCGGGTGGCTGGGCGGCTCGGAACCGAGGCCCAGGTGGTTGGGCGTGGGTGCCAGACCGGCGCCGAAATGCCCCTGCCAGACGCGGTTGACCAGCACGCGGGCCGTGAGCGGATTGTCCGCCGAGGACAGCCAGTCCGCCAGCTCCTGGCGGCCGCTGCCCTTGGGCACCGGCCCGGGGTTCGCCCCGGCGAAGAAGGCCGGCAGGCCCCGCGACACCACCGGACCGAGCCGGGTGTAGCTGCCCCTCACGTGGACCGGGACGTCCTGCAGGTTCGGGAAGAGGCCTCCGGGCATGCCGCCCTCCGCGGCGCTGAGCGCCGTGGGGTAGGCCGGGGGCATGGAGGCCTCGAGGGCCCGCCGCTCGGCGAGCAGTTCAAGGCGCGAGGGATGGTTGGTGGCCAGCGGCGGCCTGAGTCGGTCCAGCGCGGCCAGTCGTCCCTTGAGCACCTCCAGCCGGGCCACATGGCGGTCACGCTCGGCCGCCACCTCCGCCGGCACCAGCGGGATGCGCCGGAGGGTGATCTCGCCGCCCTTGGTCCCGAGCTCCTCGAGGATGCGGGTGCTGTAGAACATGCCGGCCAGCGCGTAGTAGTCGCGGGTGGAGACCGGGTCCGTCTTGTGGTCGTGGCAACGGGCGCAGCCCAGCGTCAGGCCGAGGAAGGCCTTGCCGATGGTGTCGATCTGGTCGTCGACCATGTCGCTGACGAGCTTCTCCTTGTCGGCGTCGCCCCGGTCCCAGCTCCCATTGACCAGGAACCCGGTGGCGATGGCCGACATCGGGTCGTCCTCGAGATCGCCCGCGACCTGCAGGCCCACGAACCGCCTGTAGGGCAGGTCGTGGTTGAGGGCGCCCACCACCCAGTCCCGGTAGCGCCAGGCCTCGAGCGGCTCGCAGCTGGCGTTGCGTGCGGCGGGGTCGGCATCGTGGTAGTCGGCGTAGCGCACGACATCGAGCCACTGCCGGGCCCAGTGCTCCCCGTGGGCCGGCGAGGCCAGCAGGCGGTCCACCACCCGCTCGAAGGCGCCCGGCGTGGTGTCCGCGAGGAAGCGCCCGAGGTCCGCCGGCGTCGGGGGCAGGCCGGTCAGGTCGAAGGTGGCACGCCGCAGCCAGGCCGGTCGGTCGGCCTCGGGCGAGGCCTTCAGGCTGGCGGCATCGATCGCCTCGTCGAGGAAGGCGTCGATCGCCGAGGCGGCCGGCCTGGCCGGGGGAGAGGGCTTGCGCAGCGGTTGGAAGGCCCACCAGTCGCGGGCCTTGGCGGCGATCGCCGGTGGTCCGGGGGAGCCCGCGGCCGGCGTGGTCCGCGGGGGCGGGATGGAGCCGGCATCCTGCGTGTCCTGCGCCGCCCCGGGCGTCCGGCCTGCGATCCAGGCGACGACCAGCGTCGCCAGCACCGCTCCCTGGGGATGGAATCGCCTGCGTCTCATGGTCCGGGGATCCGTCGGTGGAAATCGACGTGATCCTGCTCCTTCGCCCGGGCCAAGTCCATCGGGAGATCACGGGCGCACCTCCTCTCGACGACGGCGCGTGCTCAGGGCCAGGCGGGCTTCCAGTCCTTCTCGAGCTGCCGGCGCAACCGGTCCACCTGCCCGGGATGGCGGGCGGCGAGGTCGGCCCGCTCGAAGGGATCGTTGGCGATGCGGTACAGCTCAGGCCGGGCCCCGGGCTCGTTCCACGGCGCCGGCAGGATGAGCTTCCAGCCGTCGCGCACGATCCAGCGCCAGCGCAGGCCGGACTCGGGGTGGTCGAGGTCCACGGCGTCGTGGGTGAAGCACTCGCCCGACACCGAGGTCCGCCGGCGCACGGCGGCCCGGTCGAGCAGGTCGATGCCGGGCAGCCCGGGTGGTGGTGTCGCGCCGGCGGCCTTCAGCAGCGTGGGCATCAGGTCGAGGCTGGAGACGGCATGGGTGTCGTCGCGTCTCGGGGCCACGCGTCCCGGCCACGACACCAGGATGGGCGTCCGCAGGCCGCCGTCGTAGGGGCTTTGCTTCGAGCGGGGGGCGTAGCGTCCGGTCTGCGGGTCGGTGATCCAGCCGTTGTCGGTGACGAAGACCACCACGGTGTTGGTGGCCGATCCGCGCCGCTCGAGGAACCCGAGCAGCTGCCCGCAGGTCTCGTCGAACCACTCGACCATCGCCCGGTACCTTGCCTCCGGCAGCGAGGGCGCCGTGTCGCGGTGCCGCGCCAGGAACCGTTCCGGGGGCGTGTGCGGGTCGTGGGGCATCATGGGAGCGTACCAGACCATCCAAGGCCGGCCCTGTTCCTCGGCCATCGCCACGAAGTCCTCGATCGGCTTCATCGTCACGCGGCCGATCTCGAGGCCCGCGTCGCCGTGCCGGTCGCCCCGGGTCATGCCGTGCGTGAACCCGCCACGGGCAAAGTCGTTCTGCCACCACTTGCCGCTCTGGAAGCTCAGGTAGCCGTGGTCCCGCAGGATCCGCGGCAGCGTGGGCGTCGCCTCGAGGAAGGACGAGAGCCGCTCGCGTCCCGCGCGGTAGGCCTCGCTCCGGTAGAAGCCGGCGGCCGGTGTCCCGGGCGGCCTCGGCGGGTCGTTGCAGACCACGCCGTGCTGGTGCGGGTACCGGCCGGTGACGAGCGAGGCGAGGCTGGGACAGCACAGGCTCGAGGGCACATAACCGCGGGTGAAGCACGCCGACCTCGCGGCGAGCCGGTCGAGGTGCGGCGTTCGGATCGACGCGTGCCCCATGAACCCGTGGTCGGTCCAGGCCTGGTCATCCGAGACGATCAAGAGCAGGTTGGGCTTCGACGCCGTCCCGGGTGGCCTGCCGGCCCGCCGTGTCAGGTCCCCGGCGGACAGCGGCAGGAGGCCGGCGATGACGACGACCATGGCGGCGACGAGGGCGATCCGCGTCGGCCCGGATCGCCGGCGGGGCGTTGGGGGATGGTGCCCAGGCATCGCGTGGGGAACCTTTGGAGCGCTGCTCGGGGTGCAGCCGGGGCTCGACCGGTGGGGCATCGGGCTGAGCCTGTCGTCCGAGCCCCGGGCCTGCCAGCCGAAAGGCCGTGACCCGGGGGGCCATGGACTGCGACGGCCCGGTTCAACCACCACCCAGCGGGTGGGTCCGTCGGGCCAGCGGCAGGTCCACGCGTGCCCGGGCAAGCGACGAGGCGTGGACGGCCATCGCCATCTCGACGGCCCATGCGCCGTTGCGGCCGCCACACTCGGGCTCCCGGCCGGAACGGATGGCCGCCAGCCAATCGGTGACCGGCGCCGCGTTGTGGTCGATGGCCCCGGTTCCCGGGACCGCCGGGGCGGTGCCGGCCGGCGATTCGGGCCCGAGGGGTTTCCAGTCCTCGCCGCGTCCCTCCGGAGATCCGGCCGAACCCGAACGCACGAAGGCCCGGGGCACCAGGTCGCAGAGCAGGCGTGCCGTGCCCCGGCTGCCGACGAACTCGATGCCCCAATGGCCGGAGGTCTCTCGCAGGCGGCCGTCGCTGGTGAAGGTGCCGATCACGCCGTGGTCGAAGCCGAACCGCGCGTCCACCTGGTCTCCGGCCACCCAGCCCACCTCGTCCTTGACTTGGCGGCGGTCGGCCGGCCCGACGGCCCGGCCCTGCTGCTGCACGACGGCCGAGCACCATCGGGGATCCCCGGCCACGCTGCGCATGAGGTCGAGCAGATGGGTGCCCAGCACCATGAGGTCCTCGCCGCCGGCGCGGGCGTCCTGCTTGCCGTGGGCGCGCATGGCCCGCAGGTCTCCGATCGCCCCGGCGGCCAGCGCCTCGCGCAGGGCCCGGGTCGCGGGCGCCATCCGCATCGTGTGGGCGACGGCGACCCGGAGCCCCTGCCGGCCGGCCTCGGCGAGCACCTCGTCGGCCTCCGCGGCGTCCCGGGTGAAGGGCTTCTCGACATACACATGGGCTCCGGCGCGCAGGCATTCGAGGGCGATGTCCGCGTGCTGGTCGGCGTGGCGCATCGCGATGGATACCAGGGCGGGCCGCTCGCGGACCAGCATCTCACGCCAGTCGGCGTAGGTCGCCCTGGCCCCGACCGCCGCCCCCGTCCGCTTCCGGCCCGCCTCCACCGGATCGGCCACGGCGACCAGGTCGATCCCGGGCCGGCCCTTGAAGATGCCCTCGAGCCCGTGGCCATAGTCGCCCCGGCCAGTGTGCCCGATGATGGCAGCCCGCAGGGGCGTGTCGTCCGCCCGGCCCGGCGTGGCCACCCATGGCAGCATGGCTGTCCACCTGAGGAACCCGCGTCGGGACAGGACCGGCGGCAAGGGGTTCATGAGGTCGGGGGGCGGACGGTCGGCGAGGGGAGCCGGTCTAGGCTCCGCTCGGCAGCAGCTCCGGGATCGGCGCGCCGAAGGGCAGGATCGGCATCGGGCGTCCGCCGAGGTCGAGCAGCGATTCGTGGTAGTCGATGCCGAGGTGCCGGTAGACCGTGGCCCACAGGTCGTTGGGCGAGAGCACCCGCTCGACCGGATGCTCGGCCTTCGAGTTGGTGGCCCCGACGACCTGGCCCGTGCGCATGCCGCCGCCGGCCACCAGAAAGCTCATCGACTGGGGCCAGTGGTCGCGGCCGGGTTGCACCACCTTGGTCTCGGTGCCCCGGTTGCGCTCGAGGCGCGGGGTGCGACCGAACTCGCCGGTCACCACCAGCAGCACCTTCCGGTCGAGGCCCCGGTCGTAGAGGTCGTCGATCAGGGCGCTGACGGCCTGGTCGTAGACCGGGAAGCGCCAACGCGAGTCGTCGAAGATGTGGCAGTTGACCGCGTGGGAGTCCCAGTTGTACGTGCAGCCGGCCGGGATGGGTTTCCCGGGAAAGGGGTTCTCCCAGACCATGGTCACGAAGGGGCAACCGGCCTCGACTAGCCGCCGGGCCAGGAGCCCGCGCTGCCCGTAGGCATGCCAGCCGTACCGCTCGCGCACCGACTGCGGCTCGCGCGACAGGTCGAAGGCGTCGCGGACCTCCGCGCTGGTGAGCATGCCCAGGGCCCGCTGGTTGAAGCGGTCCATCGCCGCCACCGTGCCGCTCGCGTCGAGGTCCCGCCTCAGCCGGTCCATGGACGAAAGCAGGTGCAGCCGGTCGTCGAGACGGGTGGCGGCGGCCTGGGCGACCTCCAGGTCCTTGATCCGGAAGTCCGGACGGCTCGGGTCGCCCGCGACGATGAAGGGCGTCTGCGAGGGGCCGAGGTAGGCCGATCCGAGGCTGAAGACGTCGATGTGGCTGCGGCCGTCATCCACCCCGGCCACGCAGGCGGGCAGCGGGCTGCGCCGGCGCGACTCGAGCATCCGCGTGACGATGGAGGTCACGGCCGGGGCATCGTTGACGAACTCGGTGGGCGTGGCTGGTACGCGGCCCGTCATGAAGCGCTTGTGCGCCCCGCCATGGTCGGCGAAGTCGTGGCAGACCGACCGCACCAGCGTGAAGCGGTGGGCGATCTTGGCCTGGCGCGGGAACAGCTCGCAGAGGTCGATGCCCGGGACGTTGGTGCGGATCGGCCGGAAGTCGCCCCGGTATTCGGCGGGGGCGTCCGGCTTCATGTCGTAGGTGTCGAGCTGCGACGGACCCCCGGGCAGCCAGATGAAGATCACGGCCCGGTCCTCGGGCGTCGCGCCCGGCTCGGCCCCGCGGGCCCGCAATTCAAGGAGATCGGACAGGCCGAGGCCCACCGCCCCGAGCCCACCCAGCTGCAGGAAGCTGCGCCGGGACAAGGGACCCGGGCACGGGACGATTTGGCTGGCGGGGTGGGGCACCTCCAAGAGCCTATTGCCGGGCCCGCGCCGGAGCAAGAGGGTTGAGGCGCCGAGGAGATCGAGGCCGTGCCGGGGTTGTCATCGACCCGCGTGCGGTTTCAAGGGTAGGTTGCTCCCATGGATGCGATGTCGTGGGTGGGCGGGATCGCGGTCGGCGGGGTGCTCGGGGGCGTGGTGGCCGCGGTCGTCCTGAACCAGCGGGCGCGGGCCGCGGCCCGGGCGGCGGAGACCTTGCAGGCCGAACTGGCGGTCGCCCGGTCCGAGGCCGGTGGGTTGCGCCAGGAAGCCGGGGCTGCCCGGCAGGCCGAGGCGGCCGCCAGGGCGACGCTCGAGGCGGTGCAGCAGCAGGGTCTGGAGCTTCGGGCGCAGGTCGAGGCCGAACGGGCCCGGGCCGACCAGGAGTCCGCTGCGCGGGCTGAGGCGCAGCAGGAGCAGCGCGCCGTCGCGGAGCGGATCGCGGAGCGCGAGCGGTCCATCGCGGAACTCCGGGCCACCGTCGAGCAGTCGCGCACGGCCCTGACCGAGGCCTTCAAGGCCACCGGGGCCGACGTGCTCCGTCAGGCCGCCGAGCAGCTCCTCCGACAGGCCAAGGATCAGTTCGACGGCCAGCGGACACTCTCGCAGGCCGAACTCGAGGCGCGCCAGAAGGCCATCGACGCGACCCTCACCCCGCTCAAGGAGCAGTTGGCCCGCAACGAGCAGCTCGTCAAGGAGCTTGGCGAGCGGCGTGAGGGCGACGCCAAGGCGCTGGGCGAGCAGCTCCGGCAGGTCGCCGAACTGCAGCAGCGGGCCTCGAGCGCGGCGCAGACCCTCTCGAGCGCGCTGCGCGACAACCGCCAGCGCGGCCGGTGGGGCGAGGTGTCCCTGCGCAACATCGCCGAACTGGCCGGCCTCGTGGCCAACGTGGATTTCGGCGAGCAGTCGAGCGTCGAGGGCGACTCGGGCAACCTGTTGCGTCCCGACATGACCGTGCGGCTCCCGGGCGGGCGCTTCGTGCCCATCGACGCCAAGGTCCCCATGAACGCCTACCTCGATTCGCTCGACCCGGCCCTGCCCGAGGCCGATCGGCTTGCGCGCCGGGCCACCCATGCGCAGGCGTTGCGGAACCACGTGCGCGCCCTGGCCTCCCGGCGATACGCCGAGGCCCTCGGCGGGGGCGTCGAGGTGACCGTGCTCTTCGTGCCGCTGGAGAGCGGGCTCATCGCCGCGCTCGAGGAGGACGCCACGATCTACACCGAGGCCCTCGACAAGCGCGTCATCCTCACCACGGCCTCGACCCTGCTGGCGCTGCTGCGGACCTGCGCCCTCCAGTGGCAGCAGGCCAAGCTCAACGAGAACGCGCGCCGCATCGGCGACAGCGCCCGCGAGCTGCTGACGCGCATCGGCGTCTTCGCCGAGCATCTCGAGAAGATGGGCAAGGGGCTGGAAGGGGCGTCGAAGGCCTACAACAGCGCCGTGGGCTCCTTCAACGCGCGCCTGCTGCCCGGGGCTCGCGACACCGCCGAGCTGGCCGGGGCACCCGAGCGGCTCCCCGTCGAGCTGGACCCGGTGGCCACGGTGCCGCGCGAGGTGGGCGTGCCGGTCCGAGAGATCGGGGGCGGGAGCATCCAGTGAGGGCGCCATGATCCGGGAGTTTGTGTCAATAGTGAGGACCGACCCCTTTTGGTGGGGCGTGGCGATGGGGTTGGCGGTCCTGGGGGCGCGGGCGGAGTGGCCGACGGCGCGGGGGGATGCGGGGCGGTCGGCGGCGGTGGCGGCGGGGCCGGAGGGGGCGCTGGTGGCGGCGTGGGTGGTCGAGACGGGCACGCCGGAACCGGCGTGGGCGGCGGAGGCGCGCGGGAGTCTCTGGCAGAAGATCGACCGGCCGCTGGTGTCGCGGGCCGCCGACGACCTCGCCCCGGTGCCGGTGGTCGCCGACGGCGCGGTGGTGTTCGGCACGACCTCCGACGAGGTCCGCTGCGTGGACCGGGACACCGGCCGGACGCGGTGGCGGCGGTTCTGTGGCGGGCCGGTGCGCTTCGCCCCGGCCATCGCCGGAGGGCGCGTCTTCGTGGGCTCCGACGACGGACGGGTGCAGGCCCTGGACCTGAGGGACGGGCAGGTGGTCTGGTCGGTGGCTCCGGGACCGGATGAGCCGTGGATCTCCGGAAACGGCCGGCTGGTGAGCCCGCATCCGATCCGCACGGGCCTGCTCGTCTCGGAGGGCATCGTCCACGCGACGGCGGGGCTCTTCCCGCTGGAGGGCACCTACCTGGTGGCCCTCGACGCCTCGGACGGCCGTCTCCGGTGGCGTCGCCATCTCGGCAACGTGTCGCCCCAGGGCTACCTGGTGGACGCCGGCGCGGACCTCATCGTGCCCAACGGCCGGGCCGAACCCCGCCTCCACCGCAAGTCCGACGGGGCCTTCCGACGGGAGTTGTCGCGATCGACCGGCACGCTCGCCGTCGTCTCCGGCACCGAGAGCTTCTCGGGGCCAGGCGCCACCGGGACGCTGGCCCGCGGGGACCTTCAGGCCGGGGCGAAGGTGGTCTCCTTCCCGGGCCGACAGCTGGCGGTGACCCCGACGACGAGCCTGTTGCTCAACGAGCGGGAGGTCCTGGCGCTGGACCGTTCCGCGATGCGAGCGGCCGGGGGTGATCCGGGTGGCGCGGTGGTCTGGAAGCGGGCCGTCGACGGCGGCACCGCGGTCATCGTGGCCGGTCGCCGGGTCTATGTCGGCACCGCCCGGGAGGTCGTCGCGATGCGGCTCGACACCGGCGCGGTGGACCAGTCCCTGCCGGTCGAGGCGCCCGTGGTGGCGTTGGCCGCCGATGGGGCGGCCCTCGTCGCCTCGCTGGCCGACGGACGGATCCGCGCCTTCCGGCCCGCCGGTGCCGCGGCCGTCGCACCGGCCGAGGCCCGGCGTGTCCCGCCGATGTCCACCGGGCGGCCGATGCTGCCCGAGGGGGTGGCCGAGGGCCTCGTGCGCCTGTCTTCCGGGCCCGGGTGGGGCCTGTCCCTGCGGGGCCCCGGGGCCGGCGCCGACGATGCGCGGGTGCGGGCCGCCCTCATGGAGGGTTCGGGCCTGCGATGGACCTTCGCGGTGGAGGCGTCCGAGGCGGAGGCGGTCCGCAGCGAACTCGCCGACCGCGGTTGGTTGGGATCCCGCGCCTCGGTGGTCGTCCGACGGTCCGGTGAACCGCTGCCGGTGGCCGATCATCTGTTCAACCTGGTGCTCGCCGAGGGATCGGACCGCGCCGAGGCCCTCCGCCTGGCCTGCCCGGGTCCCTCCGGGGTCGTGGTGATCGATGGCCGGGCGACGGCGGCGGACCCCGATCCCACCGCCGGTGCCTGGACGCATCAGTACGGCACGCCCGGCAACACCTGCGCCACCGGCCAGTCCCTGCGCGGTTCGCCCCGCCTGCAGTGGTTCGGCGGCCACGGCCCGGAGCGGATGCCCGACCGGCACACGCGGGGCCATGCTCCGCTGGCGGCTGGCGGCCTCGTGGTCTCGGTGGCCGAGGACGGGTTGATCGGCACCGACGCCCGCAATGGCACGGTCCGCTGGTCCATCGCGTTGCCCGAGGCGATGCGCTACGCCATGCCCTACGATGGCGGCTACCTGGTGCTGGCGGACGACGGGTCCCGGCTCTGGGCCGCGGTCGATGGCGCGCTCTGGGAGGTCGATGGGCGGTCGGGTTCGGTGGTGCGGAGGCGGCCTCATCCCATCCCGGGTCGCCATTGGGGCTGGGTGGCGCGCAGCGGCGGGAAGCTCCTGGCCAGTTCGCTGTTCCCGGAGGCTCCCCGCACCCTCAAGGCCTACGAGTTGGTGGACCTCGAGTACCGGTCCCGCCGTCCGATGGTGTGCTCGAAGGCGTTGCTCCGACCCTCCGAGTCGGGCGACGGCGCCGACTGGACCGTCCCGACCGAGGGGGCCTGGGTGAACGCCACGCTCTGCGCGGAGGCCGGCCGGGTGTACGGGATCGAGGCCCGGGGTGCGAAGGCCCGCGCCGACCGGACGGGCCGCCTGACCTGCGCCGACCTGCTGGAGGACGCCGCCGTGGTCTGCCTCGACGCGGCCGACGGACGCCGGCTCTGGGAGCGGCCCCTGCGCTGGCCCGAGGCCGAGGACATCCTCGGGTTGGCCGTCTCCGGTGGACGCCTGTTCCTCTCCGGTGCGCGGAGTGCCGGATCGCAGGCGGCCTACCATCTCCGGTGCTGGCGCGCCTCCGACGGGGCCGAGTCTTGGGCCGCCTCGGGCCTCAACCCGGTGCACGACCTCTACCATGGCCAGCAGGTGAAGCGCCCGGTGGTGCTTCCCGATCTGGTCTCCTTCGAAAGCGGGGTCTTCGCCATCGACACCGGCAAGCCCTGGCGTCCCCCGGGCGACGCGGGCGGCTGGATCCTCAAACGCCCGGGCCACGCCTGCGGCGGCATGACCGGCACGGGCGACGGCCTGCTCTTCCGGGCCGACAACCCCACGGTGTTCCGGTTCAGCGACGGTTCCTTCACCCGGCTCGCGCCGACCCGGCCGGGCTGCTGGCTCAACATCCTCCCGGTCGAGGGTGGCGTGGTGATCCCCGAGGCCAGTGCGTCCTGCGTCTGCGGCTACCCCATCCAGGCTTCGATGGGCTTCGCCTTCGGGCGCCGGCCCGCGCCGGCGCTGGCCGATCTCCTCCCGGCCCGCTGAGCCGCCGGCCCGTCCTCGAACCGCATGGACACGCCGGTCGGCGCTGGTGTTACCCTGGCCCCATTTGTGTCAATAGTGAGGACCGACCCCTTTGGGGGTCACTCGTAGGTGAGCACGAGTTGGTCGGCCTGGATCTGGGTGCGGACCCAGCGGCGGGTCTGGGTGTCGGTGAGGCGGAAGAAGCGGGCGGTGCCGGACAGGGGGAGGCGGAAGGTGCGGGTGGCGGGGTCGAGGCGGGCGTCGGTGACCGGGGCCGCGGGACCGGCGAGGGTGTCGGAGGCCAGGAGCACGGTCGCGGGCGCCGGAGGCTCGGGGGCGCCGAAGATCCACTCGAAGGTCTGCAGGCCGGTCTCGTCCTCGAAGGCGATGCGGGCCTTGTGGCCCGTCTTGGGATCCAACGGCTTGGAGGGCGTGTGCACGACGCGGTAGCCCATCGGGGCCTCGGCCAGCTCGAAGTCGGCGGTCTTGCCGTCGACCTCCAGCCGGACGGAGCCGGGGTTGACCGAGGTCTCGAGGTCGGCGAGGCGCACGGTGACCGAGGCAATGGGCTCGGTCGGCGATTCACCCACGGCCGGGCTGGCGTCGCGCACGGTGGCCCGCAGCGGGCTTGGCACGTCGGCGGCGTAGTTGTCGAAGCGCGTGTCGAGCGCGTGGTCGGCCGTCAACGCGAAGGCGAAGACGCCCGAAAGGCCCTGGGAGAAGTTCTCGTCCATGCCGGCCACCGTGTGCAGGGGGATGCTGGCGTTGGTGGTCGAGTAGAGCTGTCCCATCAGGATAGACCCGGCCAGTTGGAAGACCATCCGGTAGCGGTGTGCCGGGTTGAGCGGGAAGGGCGACTCGTTGACCTGCCGGGTGGCCTGCTCGTTCTGCACAAGGTTGAGCTGATGGTAGCCCGAAACTGAGTTGTAGTTGTAGGTGTAGCCCTCGGTGGTGCCGAGCCCGAGGTTGGCGGCCCGCCCGATCAGGCCGAAGGCCTGGTTGATGTCGGTGCGCCAGCCGGTGATCTCCGCCTGGACGCGCGCGCGGGTGTAGGTCTTCTCGGGCCGGAGGCTTCCGATGCGCTGCGGGCCCATCAACTCGGGGGCCGGGCTGCCGGGGGCGCTCAGCCGGTAGAGGCCGCCCGAGACCTGGTAGGATCCGCCGGCCCCAAACGCGTTCAGGGGCTCGTAGTGGGACCAACCGGTGTCGTTGCCGTCGTTGAAGTCGTCGGTCTGGGCCATCAGCGGGCCCGTGCCGAGGGGGCCGAGGAGCGACAGGGCGAGGCCGCCGATCCGGAGGCCGTTCCAGGGGCAGGTGGAGCGGTTCATGGGAGTGTCGCCACCCAACCCCGGGACTGATGCTTTGGCAAGCGGGTTCGGGCGGTCGTTCCACGCCGCTACCCGGGAGGTTCCCGGAGGCTCCGGCGAAGGGGCCTCCCCCAGCGTCGCCCACCACAGGATTGCCTGGGCGCCCGGGAGGTGGACGATTGGGCGGTCATGTCCCCAACGCCTCTGCGAAGTGCATCGTCCTCCCGGGGCCGTCGAAGCCCATGGAGGTTGGTTGGGTGGATCGATGGGGTCCGGCGGGTGGGCGTTGCGGGGCTTGCGGCGGTTGGCCTCGCGGCGGTTGGCCTCGCGGCGGGCCCGGCCGTGGAGTGGCGGCAGGCCTCGCCGCTGCCGGATCCGGTGGGCGTGGCCGCGCCGTTCGCGGGCGTCTCGGGCGGAGCGCTGGTGGTGGCCGGCGGGGCCCAGTTCCCGGATCGTCCACCGTGGGAGGGCGGCACCAAGGTCTGGACCGACACCGTGTGGGTCCTCGAGCGGCCGGAGGGAACCTGGATCCGGGCGGGCCGGTTGCCCGCGCCGAGGGCCTATGGGGTGTCGCTGACGGTCGCGGGCCGCGTGTTGTGCCTGGGCGGCAGCCATGCCCGGGGCCCGGTTGCCGAGGTCCGGGCCCTCGACTGGGAGTCGCCGCGCCTGCGGGTTCGCCGTCGTGGTTGGCTGCGGGGTGACGAGCGGATTCCCGCCGACCTCCCGATCCCGCTGGCCCACGCGGCCGGTGCGATGAACTCGGCCGGGATGGTGTACGTGGCCTGCGGGTCGGCGGAGCCGGGGGAGCGCCGGGCCTCGGCCCGGGTGTTCGCCTGGGATGCTTCGGGGCGGGGGCGCGATCGGTCCGTCTGGACGGCGGTGCCCGACCTGCCGGCCGAACCCCGGATCCTCGCCATCGCCGCCCCGGCCGACCCGGGCTTCTTCCTGTTCGGGGGATGCGCGCTGGAACCGATCGTCACCGGCGACGGGGGCCCGGGGGTGAAGCGGCGCTACCTGCGCGACGCGTGGCGCTACCACCCCGGGCGCGGCTGGAAACGCTTGGCCGATTTGCCGCGGCCCTGTGCCGCCGCCGCGTCGCCGGCTCCTGGGATCGACGGCCGGTTCCTGCTCCTCGGGGGTGATGACGGATCCCTCGCCGGATTCCGGCCGCTGGACCGGCATCCGGGATTCCCGCGCGAGGCCTGGGCCTTCGACCCCGGGGCCGACCGCTGGGTACGCCTCGAAGATCCGCCGGTCTCGCGGGTCACCCTGCCGGCCGTGCCTTGGCTCGGGCACTGGTGGCTGCCCAGCGGCGAGGTGCGCCCCGGGGTCCGCTCGCCCGAGGTGTGGACGGTCGGGGCGCCGGGGCGTTGACGATTGAGGATGGCTCAGGATGGGCCGGCGCGGATGCCGGCACCTTTGGAGGAAGCATCCTGCCGGGCCAGTCGTCCCGATCCGTCCGGGCTCCCGAAGCTGTCCATCATCTCCATCGGGTCGAGGTCCACCCTCCGGGTTCCACCGGGCCGGGCCAGGGGAATGATCGCGACAGGCCGCGTCCGATGCCCAAGGATCCGGGTCGCCATGAAACTCCAATGGTTGCGTCTGCTTGCATGGGGGATGGCCTGTCTCCTGCGGGTTCATCCCGTGGCGGCCGACGAACCCAAGAACCACGACCTCGACGTCATCCGCGAGGAGTCGAAGGTGCCGCCCTATCGCCTTCCCCCGGTGCTGGTGTCCGCCGAGGGCCGGCCCATCACCGATCCGCAGGACTGGTTCCAGAACCGGCGCCCGCAGTTGATCGCCCTCTTCGGCAACCTCCTCTACGGGGTGGTGCCGTCACCCGAGGTCCCGGTCCGGACCACGACGGAACTGCTGAAGACCGATCGGCGCTTTCTCGGCGGCCAGGCCACCCGCAAGGATGTCCAGTTGCGCTTCCACAACGCCCGGGGCGAGGTCGATTTGCGCATCCTCGTCATCACCCCCAATGGCTCCGGCAAGCCCTCCCCGGTGTTCCTGCTGCACAGTTTCTCCGGCACGCGGGACGACGGTCATGACCCGCATCCGGAGCGCCCCGGGTTCCTGCGCAACGGAGTGCCGATCCAGGAGTTGCTCCAGCGCGGTTTCGGCCTGGTGGTGGTGCCGCAGTCCGACCTGGTCCGCCACAACGAGGTGGAGTTCCTCAAGGGGATCCATCCGCTGTTCTATCGGGAAGGGCAGAGCTTCCCGCAGTCCTACGAATGGGGGGTGATCTCGGCCGTGGCCTGGGGCGGGTCGCGGGCGATGGACTACCTCGAGAGCGACACCGACGTGGACGCCCGGCGGGTGGCGATCCTGGGGCATTCCAAGCTGGGCAAGGCCGCCCTCTGGACGGCCGCACAAGACACACGGTTCGCGCTGGTGATCTCGGCCCAGTCGGGGTGCGCCGGGGCGGCCCTGTGGAAGCGGGATTTCGGCGAGAACATGGAGAAGATGGTGACTCGGTTCCCGTATTGGTTGTGCCGCAACGCCGCCCGATTTGCCCGCAACGAGGCCGACCTGCCCATCGACCAGCATGAGTTGCTGGCCTGTATCGCCCCGAGGCCCCTGTATGTCGCGAGCGGAGCCGAGGACCTGTGGGCCGATCCCGTCGGCGAATACCTCTCGGCCCACCACGCCTCGGAAGTGTACCGCCTGCTCGGAAAGAAGGGGTTGGATTCACCGACGCCGCCGCCGGTGGGCACCGCCCTGACCGAAGGGGATGTCGCCTACCACAACCGACCCGGCGGACACTCGGTCGAACCCTACGACTGGCGTCAGTTCCTGGCCTTCGCCGAACGCCACCTCCGGCGCTGAGGTGGGAGGCGGTCGCCGCCGGCTCAAGCCAGGTACTCGGCGACGTTCTCGGTGGTCGGGGCCTGGCAGGCGCCGGCGACGAGGGGTTCCTGCGGGTTGCGAAAGGAAAGGCCCGCGAAGTCGAGGTAGTAGGCGAAGAGATCGGTGTTCTTGAAGAAGCCGCCAATCCGTTCGGAGCCCGGGCCGAGGGCCAGCACGGGCACGTAGTCGGAGGTGTGGTTGCCGCTGGTGAAGGCGATGCCGGTGTGGTTGGCCAGCACCTGGCCCACGGCACAGGTGTCGGAATTGAATGCGTCGAAGAGCGCGTAGCCCTTCTTCTTGAGGAACGGGTCGAGGGTCTCCATCCGCCGGGTGCTGGCCTCGTAGCCGGTGCTCTCCTTCAGCCGGGCTGCGGCCTCGGCCCGGTTCGCGGCCGAGCGGAGGCGGGTGAGGATCTCGCCGACCGACTGGCGCACCTTCCGCACGTTGTGGAAGGCGGCGTTGGTCTTCTCATAACTGTCGCCCAGGCCGTTGAGGCCCGGGTTGGCCGTGGCATGGTCGGTGGTGATCAGGATGAAGGTGTCTGGGTGTTCCCGCTGGAACTCCAGGCAGACCTCGATGGCTTGGTCGAAGGCGATGAGTTCGTGGATCGCCGCCGCCGCATCGTTGCTGTGGCAGCCGTGGTCCACCCGGCCGCCCTCGATCTGCAGGATGGCGCGTTCCTCCCGGGCGAAACGCTTCAGGGCCGCCCGCGTCATGGCCGCGAGCGAGGGCACGGCCGGCACCTTCGTCAGGCCGCCCTGCTGGTCCACGACGTAGGGGAGGTGCCCCTCCGAGAACACCCCCAGCCAGCGGCGGTTGGCCGGCGCGGCGGCGAGGTCGGACGGGCTTCGAAGCACCGCGTACTCCAGACGCCGGAAGTCGCCGAGTAGGTCCCGCTTGTCCTTGCGCTTGTCGCCACGGAAGTGGTTGCTCGCCCCGCCCAGCGCCAGGTCGATGCGGCGCTCGAGGTACTGCGTGGCGATGTCGTCGCCGCTCGCCCTTGCGCTGACGCAGGCGATGAACCCGGCCGGGGTGGCGTGGGTGATCTCCGTCGTGGTCACCAGGCCGCGCTTCCAGCCCGCCTGCCCGAGCAGTTCATAGAGCGTGACCAGCTTCTGGCCCTTGCTCGTCTGGTTGACCTTGCCATTGGGGATGCGCACGCCGCTGCCCCAGGCGCACGAGGACGCCGACGAATCGGTGACCAGCGAGTTCTGCGAGCGCACGTCCATGACGGCCTGCCGCGTGGACGCCTGGTCGATGAGCCGGAACCAGGCCAGCGGACGGCCCCGGACATGCTCGGAATACTGGTTGGCGCAGGCGAGGAGGCCCGAGCTCATGCCGTCGACGACGAGGTGCAGGATGCGCCGGGGGATGCCGGAGGGCAGGGGGCGGGCCGCCGTGGACGCTCCCGGGCCATCGGCCGCCCGGGCGGTGGCGCCGGTCACCGCGATGGCCGAGGCGGCCGGTGCCGAGGCGAGCGTCTTGAGGAACTGGCGTCGATCGTTCATCGGGGCAGGTGGCAGGTTCGTCCCCAATCAGACGCCGTCGGCCGGGCCGGGGCAATCCCCGGGTGCGGGATCCGGCGGGTCGACGGGGTGAAATTCCGGTGACAGCCAGGCGCATCCGGGGCGGGCCGCGCCCGGGCCGTGAGGGGAGGGATTGGCCGCCTTGAGCGGCCGCCGGCGCGGATCTGCCGGCGCCTCCGGTGACGATGCGCTGGGAAAAACCGCCGCCGGTTGTACCCTCCGGCCATGTCCCAGAACTCCCCGGCCTTCACGCCCTACATCCCGGCCACCACCCGTCTGCGCGAGTTCACCGCCCGGTCGGTGATCGTGGGCTCGCTGCTGGGCATCGTCTTCGGGGCCTCGTCGCTCTACCTGGCGCTCAAGGTGGGCCTCACGGTGAGCGCGTCGATCCCGGTGGCGGTGATCTCGGTCACGCTCTTCCGGCTCTGGGCGCGGATGGGCGGCCGCGACGCCACCATCCTGGAGCACAACATCGCCCAGACGGCCGGCTCGGCCGGCGAGTCGCTGGCCTTCGGCGCGGCGGTGACCATGCCGGCGATCCTCGTGCTCGGTTTCGACCTTGAGGCCGGCCGGGTGCTGCTGGTGGCGGTGCTCGGCGGTCTGCTGGGCATCCTGCTGATGATCCCGCTGCGACGGCCGCTCATCGTCCAGCAGCACGGCGAGCTCAAGTACCCCGAGGGCACGGCCTGCGCCGAGGTGCTCAAGGCCGGGGCCAACGACGAGTCCCGGGCCGCCGCCGACCCGGCCTACGCGCGCGAGGTGGCCGGGGCGGGCCTGCAGGCCCGGACCATCTTCGGCGGGTTCGCCCTCGGCCTGCTCTACAAGCTGGGCAACTCGGCGCTGAAGCTCTGGAAGGAGGCCCCGGAGAAGGTATTCGGGGCCCCGCTCAAGGGCGGTTCGGTGTCGTGCGAGATCTCGCCCGAGATGCTCGGCGTGGGCTACATCATCGGCCCGCGCATCGCGGGGGTGATGGCCGCGGGCGGCGTGTTGAGCTACCTGGTCCTCATCCCGCTCATCCAGTATTTCGGCGGCGGCCTGGCCGGTCCGCTGGCCCCGGGCAAGAAGCTCATCTCGGAATTGTCGCCCAACGGCATCCGCGGCGCGTACCTGCTCTACATCGGGGCCGGGGCGGTCGCCGCCGGCGGGCTCGTGAGCCTGCTGCGCTCGATGCCCACGCTCTGGCGCACGCTGCGGGCGGGCCTTGCCGATCTGGCCGGCGCCCGGGAGGCCGGGGCGGCGGGCGGCCACGACCGGCGCGACCGCGACCTGTCGCTGCGCTGGGTGGCCGGCGGGGTGTTCGTGCTGATGACGGCCATCACGCTGGCCCCGGCCCTGCGCATGAACCTTCTGGGGGCGGCGCTCATCCTGGTGCTGGGCTTCCTCTTCGTGACCGTGTCCTCGCGCCTGACCGGCGAGGTGGGCTCCAGTTCCAATCCCATCTCGGGCATGACCATCGCCACGCTCCTGCTCACCTGCCTGACCTTCGTCGCCGTCGGGTGGACGGGGCCGGCCCACTACGTCACCGCGCTGTCGGTGGGTGGCATCGTGTGCATCGCCTGCTCCAATGGCGGCACGACCTCGCAGGACCTCAAGACCGGATTCCTGGTCGGCGGCACGCCCCGGTACCAGCAGTTGGCCATCCTGATCGGGGCCTTCGCCTCGGCGGTGGTGATGGGCTGGGTGCTCCTGGCCATGAACAACGCGGGCACGGTGCACGTGCGGGCCACGGACATCGCCCCCGGGCTCGTCGCCCCGGCCCACGTGCTGGCGGATGCGCCGAGGGCCCGGTTGGTCGGTCCGATGGCCGACGCGGATGCCGCCGAGTACCGCGTGTGGCATCAGACCGACCCCAACGGCGTGGCCCGGAAATGGCTGGTGGACGACGCCGGCAAGGCCGTCTGGCTGGTGGATCCGGCGATCACCGGCACCGAGGCGAAGCTGCCCAGTGGCGCGACGGTCACCAAGTACGACGCCCCGAAGACCGTGCTCGTCAGCTACATCATCAAGGGCGTGCTCGACCGCAAGCTCCCGTGGGACCTGGTGTTCATCGGCGTGATGATCGCCCTGGTGCTCGAGCTCAGCGGCATCCCGTCCCTGGCCTTCGCCGTCGGGGTCTACCTGCCCATCTCGACCTCGCTGGGCATCTTCGTTGGCGGGTGCGTGCGCTGGTGGGTCGATCGGGCCACGCATGCCCGGGGTCGCGCCGAGGGCCTGAGCCCGTCCGAGATCGCCGCCGAGAGCGACCGATCGCCGGGCGTGTTGATGGCCAGCGGGTACATCGCCGGTGGCAGCATCGCCGGCATCGGGGTGGCGATCAGCCAGGGAGTGCTGACCCGCTTCAACGAGGCCGTCGAAGCCTGGATGACCGCCCACAATCCTTTTTTCGAGGGACCGCTGTCCGACGCGCTGTCGTTGTTGCCCTTCGTGGCCCTGGTGGTACTTCTCGGACTGGCCGCCAAGTCGGCCACCAAATCAGCCGCAACCCAGAAGGCATCCCCTTGACGCTGGCAAGAGCCGGTGGGCCGGCCACCGCTCACCAGCCGTACTCGATCGACCGGCGCTGCCAGAGGAACTCGAACATGTTGCCCTCGTGGGGTTGGTCCCACGAGATCTTCATGGTCGAGACGGGTCCGATGTTCATGCGGTCGATCTCGGAGGAAGCCTCGACCTCGCGGATGAAGGCCGGGTCCTTGGTGATCACCGAGCAGGCCAGCGTGTAGCCGATGCGGTGCAGCACCTCTGACTGCGGGCACTGGACCACGCTGGCGTAGGGGCAGAGGAACTCGCGGTTGGCCAGCGGGTGGTCGAAGGAGTCGCACCGCAGAATCGTCGGACGCATGAAGGTGCCCGCGTCGCTCGACACCTTCCGGGGACCGCCGCGGTACCGGGCCGTGACGTCCTCCGCGCCCGGGGTCTTGAGGCCGTCCTCGATCTGGCCTTCGATGAAGTCGGCCATCTTGGGGTTGGCGAAGCCGGAAAGGCGTGCTTCGGGATCGTCGGAGGCCGTCGGCGCGATGGGCCCGAGCTTCTTGGCCAGGGCGTCGGCTATCTCCTCGGCGTACTTCGGCACCACGACGGCGCTGGCGTTGATGCAGGAGCGCCCGCCGTTGTCGGAGATGCTCGCGGCGATCACGTCGATGAACTCGGGCCAGCGCTCGATCTGGTCCTCGCCGAGGATGAACTTGCTCCAGCCGGGGCCGTGGGCCTGGATCGCCGGGTTGTTGGCGTACTGCTGGGTGGTGCTCTTGTCGCCGAAGATCAGCGCCCGGCCGCATAGGTTCAGGATGGCGCCGGCCCCCTCGTGGTCGGTGGGGTAGAACCCGAAGGCCTCGGCGGGGACCCCGGCCGTGATGAAAGCTTGGATCAGGCGGTACGGCGTCCACGGCTCTTCCTTACCCGGCTTGATGATCACCGGGGTTTTGAGCGAGATGGACGGGATCCACAGCGAGTTCACCGCCGGGGAGTTGCTGGGCATCACCAGGCCGAGGGCGTGGGCCGTCGGGAAGAACGCCAGCTGGGTGCCGAACTGCTCGCCGCGTCCCTTGTCGAGGATCGTCAGGTCCAGACCGCGCGACAGGCCGTTGAGCACCTCGGGCATGTGGGTGAGCGCGTAGTGGATCTTGGTCATGTTGCGCCGGACCATCACGTGGGGAAGCCCGCTGGTGCTGCTCAGGGTGTGCACGTACTCGTCGGCGCTCTGCGTGTGGCCGCGATCGCCCAAGGGCAAGGTGCCCCGCAGGAACAGCTCGCCGGCCTTCGCGCTCAGGGCCATCAGCTCGGCCACGCTGAAGCGGTTCAGGGCGGCCCGGGCGGGCCCGAGCTTGGAAAGGTCCCGCTTGACGATGCCGGCGTTCACCGACGAGACGACGGCCCGCACCTCGCCGGTGCGGAAGTCCTTCACGTCGGACTGTTCCAGGGAGGCGTAGCTTCGGCCGAGGCGGAGGACGGGGAGATGCGGGATGGTGCTCATGGTCGTGTTCTACAGCCCAAACTGGTACGTCTGCGTACCATTGGCAAACGCTGGTTTTCAAGGAGGACGGGCCGGGGGGCGGAATGGGGTCGGGTCGGGGGCGGGCCCCGGCTTCAGCGGCCGGGGCGCTCCGGCAGGGCCATGCCACCGGGGGCGGCGCCGGCCCGTGGGCCCGTGGACGGTGTCGGCCGGCCCTGGTTCAGGGGTTCGGCCACGGTGGCCGCCCGGTAGTCGGCCTGGGCCCGGAAGCAGTCGGCATCGATGTCCACGGCGCTGACCTGGGCGTCAAAGGCGGCCTGCTCGCGCAACTGCAGGGCCAGCAGGTCGGTGGCCCCGCGCGCGAAACGCTTAGTCTCGGCCTCCCGCAGCTCGATGGCAAGCCGCACATTCAGGCGCGCCTAGAGGGTCTGCTCGTGGGCGGCACTCCAGGCAGAGAACGAGTCGCGCACCTCGGCCTGGATGCGGTCGCGGGCGAACTGCTGCTCGCGGGCGTTCTGCTCGAGCTGCGCCTCGACCTCGGCCACGCCTCCCCGGGCCTCGCGCCGCTGCAGCAGCACCCGCAACTCGACGCCGACCTGCACCTCGGTCTCGGTCTGGTCCTTGTAGCCCCGGTCGCCGTAGTCGCGGCTGGTCGTGACGCCGGCATCGAGGTTGGGCAGGAGCTGGTTTTTCGCCAGGCGGCGGTCCACCTCGAGGCGGTCCTGGTTCAGGCTCAGGCGCCGGACCTCAGGCCGGACGGTGAGGTCGCGCACGACGTCCTGCTGGAGCAGGCTGGCCTCGGGACCCTCCGGCATCGGCAGGGAGGGCGGGAGCCGGTCCCGCCCCGCCACGACCGGGTTCTCCTGGCCGTCGCGCAGGAAGAGCGACAAGGCCCGCCCGGCTGCCTCGAAGCGGCGGCGCGCCTGCACCACGGCCAGTTCGGCGCGGGCCGAGTCGCGCGGGGCGGTGATGCCCTGGATGGCCGCACGCAGGTCCACCGGCGTGCGCTCGAGCTCGGCCTGGGCGCGCACGAGTTCGGCCTCGGTGCGGTCGCGCTCGAGCGTGGTCAATTCGAAGTCGCGCCGTGGGACCGGGCCGCGCGGGTCTTCGTGGAGCGCCTTCACGCGGTCGAACTGGAGCCGGGCCGTGTCGGCCGCGTATCGTGCCGGAGAGAGACGGGTCTTGGCCGCCTCGATGGCCAGCGGCAGGGCCCGCTCCTGCTCCCCGATCTGCAGCCCAAGCGACTCGACCCGGGTGCGGGCGGCATCCCGCCGGGCCTGCGCCGCGTCGCGTTGCTGGAGCAGGTTGGAGAACAGGTTCGGGTCGTTGTCGACGATCTCGAAGAGCGCCTCGCCCTCCTTCACCTCCTGTCCCTCGACGACGAAGGCCCGCTGCACCTTGCCCGGCAGCGGGGACTCGACCGTGAGGCTGCGCTCCAGCGGGTTGAAGGCGATCACCCGGCCCGAACCGCTGACGAACTGACGCCAGGGCAGCACCACGAGGCCGATCACAGCGGCGACGCAAAGTCCGGCGCTGAGCCGGGTGAGCAGGTGCAGCCGTCCCGGGGCGTGGGTCATCCCGAGCGAACGGAAACCGCTGAGGCGGTCGAGCAGGGGCATCGCGGAGTCCACGGGGGACTCCGGGTCATCGGGTCGGTCCGGGGCCGGGGTGCTGTTCATGGGGTCGACGGGGAGACTGGGGTGTATCCGGGGCGGCTCAGGTGGCAGTCGCCGAGGTGGAGCACCTGATCGCATCGCTGGATGAGGTCGGGATCCCGGGTGACCAGCACCAGGGTGCGCGGCTCCAGGTCGTCGAACAGGGCGGCCTCGAGCCGCTCCAGGGTCCCGGTCTCGAGCCCATCGAGGGCCTCGTCGACCAGCAGGAGCCTGGGTTTGCGGATGATGGCCCGGGCGAGGATCAGGCGGCTTCGCTGGGATCCCGAGAGCGGGTGTCCGCCGGGGCTGAGCGGCATTTCAAGACCCTCGGGGAGCTGCTGGATCGCACCGAGCAAGCCCATGCCCTCGAGGGCCCGGTTCACCGACTTGATGTCGAGGTCAGGGCTTCCGAGACGGATGTTGTCCAGGATGCTTCCCTCGACGATCTCCTGGCCCCGGACCAGGAACACCTGCCGCCGGAGTTCGCCCAGCTGCCAGAGCCTCAGGTCCGTGCCGTTGAGCAGCACCCGCCCCGAGGTCGCCTCCCGGAGTCCTGCCATCAGGTCCAGCAGGGCACTGCCCCCGAGCCCTCCTGGGCTGACGATGCCCACGCGCGGTCCAGGTCGGATTTCCAGGCTCAGGGCATTCAGGAGGTGCTGACCGTTGGCGTGGGTGTAACCCAGGTCCTGCAGTTGGACGCTCAGGCCCTTGTCCGGGGCGCTCGGCCGTTCTCCGTGGGATCGCTCCACGGGCAGGTCGACCAGGTAGCCGAGCTTGTTGACCGCCGCCATGGCGTCATACCCGTTCTCGAGGTGCTTCCCGAGCTTCGAGATCGCCGCGACGATGGCCGCGACGATGAGTTCGCTGGCGACCAATTGTCCGAGAGTCAACTCGGCCCGGAGCACCAGCCACCCGCCGATGGACAGCAGGACGGCACTGGCCACCGCCGGGAGGCCCAGCAGGGAGGCGATCTGCCCTATCAGGACCCGGAAATGCGCCTTGCGTGCCTGGAGATACCGCTAGGCAAGGCGGTCGGCGGTCGAGCAGGCGATCTCGGCCGCACCGCTCGAATGGAACAGGACCGGGAACATCGCGATCTGCTCCAGCCAGCCCACCACCGAATGCTTGGCGTACGATTCCTCGATGCTGGTCGGCACGGCCCGCTTGGCCGGCAGGAAGACCACGAGCCCCAGCAGCACCAGCAGGATCAGGGCGAACAGCAAAAGCAGGGGATGGTAGAACCCCAGCACCACCAGCCCGATCAGCGTGCTGAAGATCATGTTGATGCCGTCCAGCAACAGGCCCGAGGAGCTCTTCTGGATGGTGACCACGTCGAAGAAGCGGTTCACCAGTTCGGGACCCTGGTGCGCCTCGAGCACCTCCAACGGCACGCGGGGCAGGCGGTAGGCCACGTCGGCGGTGAGACGGACGAAGAGGCGTCGCTGGATGATTTCCATCGCGTAGTCCTGGGCCGCGCGCAGAACCCCCAGCATGGCCAGCAGGAACAGCAGGAACACCGCCAGGACGATCAGGGCCTGGACATGCACCAGCTGTTCGCTTCCGAAGGCGAAGTTGTTGACCACCGCGTCCACGGTGAGCGGAGTCGCCAGGTAGAGCACCCCGGTGATCACCGACAACACGAGGATGACCCGAATTTCCCGGATCTAGGGCCGCAGCAGCGCGACGAAGCGTTGGAATGGGGTAGGGTTGTCCGTCGGAGGGCGCGGATAGCTTTTTCCGCCTGATGAGGCCGAAGACGCGTGGGAACCCATGATTCGGAGCCCTCAGCGATAACCCACTGCACGGACAAATCAAATCGCCCCGGCCTCGATGGGAGTCCACTCGCCCGGCGTCAGCGTTCCGAGCTCCAGTTGGCCGAAACGGCTCCGATGCAGCGAAACCACCCGGAATCCCTGGCTGGCGAACATCCGGCGCACCTGGTGGAACCGGCCCTCGACCAGTTCCACCGAGGCCGTCCGGGGTCCGGTGAGGGTCAGGGTGGCCGGCCGGCAGGGCTCGGGGTCGTCGGGCAGGCGCAGCGTGCCGGAGGCGAACCGGGGCACGAGGTCCGGGTCGAGGTCCCGGTCGACGGTCGCCTCGTAGCGCTTGACCACCTTGTGCCGGGGCGAGGTCCACCGTTGCACCAGGGGGCCCTGGTCGGTGACCAGCAGCAGGCCGGTGGTTTCCTTGTCCAGGCGACCGACGCTCGTCACGGGCGGATTGCGCCGGCTCCAGCGCTCCGGCAACAGCGAGTAGATGTTCGGGCCCTCCCGCTCCTCGCGGGAGCACACGAGGTCGGCGGGTTTGTGGAGCATCACCAGGACGCCCTCGGGATGGTCGACCGGCTCGCCGTCGATCCGAAGGTCCGCCACGACCACCTTCTCGGAGGGGTCGTCCGCCACGCGGTCGCCCAGGTGCACACGGCCGGCCTTCAGCCACCCACGCGACTCGCCCCGGCTGCAGTAGCCATGCCGGGAGAGGATCTGGTCGATGCGGTGACGCGTCATGGCCCGTGATCCTACCGGATCGCCGGTCCCGGGACGATGCCCTTCCGGCCCGGGCTGCGGCCGCGCCGTGGCGTGGCCGGTGCGTCGGGCGGAGGGGCTCAGCCGGCCCAGCGGCTCAGGACGAAATTCCGGGCCAGGTGCAGGTGCAGGCCGGCCATCACGACCAGGCCGACCCCGCGCAGGATCCGTCGTCCGCGGGTTTGTGGCGGTGCCGACCAGACGAGGAACACTGGGAAGGCCATGCCCGCGAACCGGAGGTAGGAGGTGAACAACCCGCTCATGGCCGGCAGGATGCCTAGCACGTAGACCCACGGGAGGAGATCCCGGTGAGCCCGCATCGAGGAAAAAGCATGTGCAGAGACGGCTGGATCGAAGAAAAAACTTTGTTTTCGCCTGAGAGGCAAAGACGCCATAGACAAGAATGCTGCGGAGGATTTGAAATTTGAGAACATTGAAAAACCCGCTTTTAGAGAAAAGGAGTCTTGTCTGGCGTTGGCAAAAAACACTTACGATCAGTGTATGGCTCGTCAGCCGTGACAACCAGGGCTCTCCTGGCAATTGGATGGCGAACCCGGGGGGTCGGGGCCGGTGATGGTGATTTCGGGCCAGCAGGGGCGCAGGTCGGCCCGACGCCGGGAGGGGGCAGCGCTCCGGAATGGCTCGGGCCTTCCGTCGCGCCGTCGGGGCGGGTAGGCTGCAGGGGCGTGACGCGTCATTGCCATCGGTGCGGCTGGGTGTGGACCCTCCGCGATGCCCCGGGTCGCAGCGAAAGCTGCCCTCAGTGCCGGGCCGACCTCAGGATTTGCCTCAATTGCCGGTTCCACGACCTGCAGGCGGCCCATCAGTGCCGGGAACGGCGGGCCGAGCCGGTGGCGGAGAAGGATTCAGCGAACTTCTGCGAGTACTTCGATTTCCGGCTCCGGGAGTGGCGTGATCCCGCCCTGGCCAATCCGGCGGCGGCCAGCCGGGAGGACCAGGCCCGCGCCGACCTCAGGCGCCTGTTGGGTGGGGACTGATCCGGCGGGGATGGATCCGATGGCGATGGATCCGATCGGGACGCGTTGCAGGCGGCCGCAGGGGGATCGGATCATGTCCCTTTGCGGCTCACTCGCCCCGGAGCGCGGGCAGCAGGTCACCGCGGCAGGCCTGCCGGGTTGAGAACCAGGTCCAGGCCACCCCGTTGAGGAACACGGCGCCGAGGATCATTCCGAGGTGGGCCCACGGCAGGCCGCCCGGGTCCGCCACCCAGGCCGGTGCGGTCGCCCAGAGGGCGGCGGCGATCCCGATGGCCAATCCGCGGACCAGCAGGCGCAGGTGCTCCGAGAGCAGCATCGAGCGGATCCGCGCCGCCGGGAAACCGACGGCCGCCATCACCGCCAGTTCAGCCCGGCGCTCCAAGACGTTGCGCTGGACGACCAGCCCAAGTCCGACGCTGCCCAGCAGCAGCCCCAGGCCACCGAGCCACTGGAAGGTGTTGAGGTAGGTGTTCTGGACCGCGTTGAACCGGTTCAACCGGTCGAGGCTCGTGCTCACCTCGAGGCCCAGGTCGGCCAATCCCCGGGTCAATTCCTCCGCCACGGGACGTTCCGGTCCCTCGGTGTCGATGAGGAAGGCGCGGTGGCCCGCCTCGCCCGGGAACCGGCGCAGGAATTCGCGCTCGGAGATCAGCAGTTGCCCCTGCAACAGGGAGTTGGCCACGGCGCCGACGAGCCGGATCCTGAAGGGCCGACCCCGTTCGTCCACCAGGTCGATGGTGTCGCCGATGCGGCGTCCGAGGGCCCATTGGATGGAGTTGGCGTCCCCGATGGCGGGCACGGGGGCGTCGACGGGAGTGTCGGCGGCGAGGCTCATCCAGGGATCGTCGTGCCGTGCGTCGGCGGCGAGGGCCTGGAAGGTGAAGGCCCGTCGGCGGGAGAGGTCCTCGGGTTGCACCCCGAGGAGGCGCGGACGCTGGGCCCGCTGGAGGTTCAGGCAACTGGCGTCGTCGCCCTCCCGGACCCGCATCGGAACGAACGAGACACCCGCCAACCGCTTCGGATCCAGGCCGGCGCGCTCGCGTCCGCGCCCGGTGTCGAGGTCTTCGGTGACCGGCAGCGACGAGGAGGCCCACAGCGTGAAGCCACCGGTGCCGGACCGGCGGTCCCGGGCGTCGCGCGAGGCGTCGAGCCGGTTCGCGGCCACCGCCACGATGAGGAACACCGCCACGCCCAGCAGGCTGATGACCGCCGCCGAGCGGTCGGGTTGCCGCGCCGGCGCCCGGGCGGTGAGGTCGGACCACGTCGCCAGCGTCCCGGCATGGGCGTCGCCGCCGTTGCCGCCCGCGAGCAACCGCCGCCGTTGCATCGCCAGCAGGAAGCCCAGGAACGCCGCCCCGGCGCCGAAGTACATCCCGGCGCGGGCCCCGGCCCCGGCCATGAACCCGGCGACGGACAGCGCCAGCGCCCCGCCCAGGGTCAGGATCGGCCACCAGCGCCGCACTCCGCGCCGCCCGGCCTCCCCCGGCGCCGGTCCGCCCTGGAGCAGCTCCCTGGGGCTTCGGCGCACGATGCGACGCAGGGCCCGCCACTGCGTCCAGGCGACCATCGCGGTGGCGGCGACGGCGCCGCCCGCCAGCGAGGCCGGCTTCGGGTGGAACTCCAGCGACGCACCGGCCACGGCGGCGTTCCACAGGGTGTTGAGCCCCATCAACACCGCCCAGCCGTAGACGACCCCGCCGGCGATGCCCAGCACGGCCCCGATCGCCGCCAGGGCCAGGCCCTCGCCGAAGAAGAGCCGCGAGGTCGCCGCCGGGGTCCAGCCCAGGGCCAGCAGGGTGCCGATCTCGGGGGTACGACGGTCGATGCCGAAGCGGAAGACGAGGTTGAGCAGCAGCAGCGCCGACACGATGAGGAAGAGGCTGAACCCGATGAAGAGCCCGCCGAAATCCTGACCGCCCCGGGCCGCGGCCATCGCGGGCCCGGAAAGGGGCTGGAAGCGCAGGCCGAGGTCGGCGGGGTTGAGTCGTTCCTTCAGGGCCTTGGCGACGTCGCCTGCCAGCGAGGGTCCGGTCGCCCCGTCGCCCTTGAACCACCGGATGGCCGTCGCATCGCCGAAGCGGTTGGCCCACAGGCTCCGTCCGGCCGCCAGCGTGATGAACGCCTTGGGCGTGCCGCGCCATCGCTTCCAATAGGCCTCGTCCTGGTCGCGGATCTGCCGGGTCAACTCGAAGCCCGCGTCCCAGTCCTGCGTGCTCTCGGCCTTGGCCAGCCCCGGGAACTCCGGCATGAGCGACGGGTCGGCGTGGAGGCCCTCCATCGGCACGATCCCGCGCACGCGGAAGCCGTTGGTGGTCTCGACCAGGCGCGATCCGGTGTCCACCCGGTACGAAAGCACCGACACCCGGTCGCCGGGCCCGACTCCCAGGTCCTCGGCCAGCCACGCGTTCACGAGCATCTCGTCGTCGGCCATGTCCTCCGGGGTGAACGGGGCGCCGGCGGCCGTGATCATCGAGTAGGGGGTCGAGCGCTCGTCCGTCGCCACGGCGTTGGCCATGTAGGTGAGCACCGGCACGGGGCGAGGCAGCCCGGCGATGGGCGTCTCGACGGCCTTGGTGACCACCGGGTCGAGGAAGATGCGCCGGCTTGCCAGCTCGACCTGCGGCGGTCGGGCCTGGGTTGGGGTCGGGGTCGGGGTCGGGGTCGGGCGGGCGGGGCGGGGGGCTCCCTCGCCCACGGGGCGGACCTCCAGCTCCGCGTCGGCGAGGGTGAATCCCCGGGAGACCCATGAGGCGAGGGCCTCGGGCTCCGTGCCTGCGGGAAGCCGGCCCAGCAGGGCGAGGTTGGCCCGGCCGTCGAGCCCCGCCGCCTTGGCCAGCGGCGCGTGGTCCATGAACAGATTGAACGGGGGCAGCGATCCCGCCTCGACCGAGAAGTCCCCCCAGTCGGCCGGCCCGAGGATCTTCCCGACCCGCACCCTCAGGGCCACGCTGGCGCCATCCCTGGGGCTGATCACGGCATCCTGCGACAGGGCGGAGGGCTTGTGGAGGCGCAGGACCAGTTCATCGCCCACCTGGGCCGAGAGATGTCTGGCCAGCGCCTGGTTCAGGGCCACCATCCCGTCCTGCCCGTGGGGGAACTGGCACATCTCGGGCGCCATCGCCCCAAAGTCCTTCGGGACGCCGTAGACCCGTACCTGGTTGGCCCGCGCGGCGCCATCCTGCCGGGTGACCACGCCCGGGAGCCGCAGCGCGAAGGTGGCCAGCGGGTCCGCGAGGGCGGACGGGGAGGCCGGTCCGCCGGGCCTCGCCCCGAAGTACCGGTCCCCGCCGTCGAGCACGTGGTGGGCCTTGCCGATGCGATCCAGCGCGCGGCGCCGGAGGGTCTCGCGGACCGAATCACCCACCGTCAGCGCCCCGACCAGCACCGTCGCCGCCACGGCCGCGGCAAGCACGACCCCGAGGTGGGCCCCGGCATGGAACGACAGGCTCCGCCAACGCCATCGGGCGGCGTTCAGCGTCGGGGATCCGGATCCGTGGAAGGCCACGCGCCCACTAGAGCCCCGATCGGCATCCCGGGCAACGCCGCTCGCCCCGGGGAGCGGATTTTCCTGGCCCGCCGACATGGCCGGGATTGCGGTGTGCGGTGAAACCGTGGAAACTTTCTTGAACGGTCCCGGCGGTCCCGGCGTCCACCCCCGGGCGCCTGCGACCTTGCTGGACGACCAGACCGACCTCATGAGCTTTTCTCTCGGGATTCTCGCCGTCGCGCAGGGCGGCACCGACCTCGGCTTCATCTGGGACAAGGCGACGCCCGAGGCGAAGGTCATCATCGTGATCCTCGGCGCCTTCTCCATCGTGGCCTGGTCGCTGATGATCCAGAAGTTCTTCCAGATGCGCCGGGCGACCCGGTACAACGGCTTCTTCGAGGCCGAGTTCCGCCAGCAGGAGGGTGTCCTGGGCATCTACGACCGCCGGCTCCCGGTGGAAGGGTGTCCGCTTTTCTCGGTGTACACCGACGGATGCACCGATCTCGACGCCCGGCTGAAGCTGCCCGACGGATCCCGCCGGACGCGGCTCTCGCTCAAGAGCGTCGAGCACGTCAAGCGGCAGGTCGAGGGTGCGGTGGCCCGCGAGGCCCTGAGGCTCGAGTCGGGGCTCATCCTGCTGGCCATCGCCGTCAGCGGCGGGCCCTTCCTCGGCCTCCTGGGAACGGTCTGGGGCGTCATGGACACCTTCGGCGGCATCGCCCGGGCCGGCCGGGCCGACCTCACGGCCATGGCGCCGGGCGTCTCGGCAGCATTGGTCACCACGGTGGCCGGCCTGCTCGTCGCCATCCCCTCGATGTTCGGCTACAACTACCTCGTCCACACGCTGCGGGTGCTGACCGTCGAATTGGACAACTTCGCCCAGACGCTGGCCTCCAAGATGGAGACCGAATTCCTGCCCGACGATGAGTGATCCGCAGGTCCAGTCCCACGGGGGAGGGGCCGGCCCGGCCGGAACGGTCGCCTGCGCCAAGTGCTCCCACCCGAATCCGCCGGGCGCGCAGCGCTGCGAGCGGTGCCGGGGACACCTCTTCATCGTCTGCCGCGACTGTGGCGCAACCAATCCCCGAACCGGGCCCCGGTGCCACCAGTGCAACCGGCGGCTGCACCGGTCGATCGGCGAGAAGCTCAACCCGGTGGGCGCCAAGAGCGTCTCCATGCGGTGGGTCTTCGTCATGATCGCCGTGCTGCTGCTCGTGCTGGCGCTTTGGGTGCTGGTGCAGTTCTCCGGACTACGGATCTTCGACTAGCCATGCGCCGCTTCTCCCAACGCAATTCGCTGGTGACGCTCAACGAGATCAACGTCACCCCGCTGTTGGACCTCGCGTTCGTGCTGCTGATCATCTTCGTGATCACCACGCCGGCCCTCGAGCCGGGCATCAACATGAAGCTGCCCGTCGGCGGGGACGCCCGGACCCGGCCCGACACGGCCAACGAGGCCATGGTCAACGGCGTGGCCGAGGGCCGGTACACCTTCTCCAGGACGGGCTCGCGTGTCCTCGGCGAGCGCGAGTTCGAGGCCGAACTGCTCAAGGCCTACCGCCAGAATCCCAACCTCGTGCTGGTGTTGCGCGTCGAGGCGTCGGCGCCGTCGCAGGTGCTGGTCAGCCTGCTGGACATCGCCGGGCGCAACGGCCTCACCCGTTACCGCATCGGCACGCAGCTCCCCAAACGGCGATGATCCCGTCGAACACCCGGTACCTGCTGACCTCCCTCGGCATCCACGCCGCGGCCGTGGGATTGCTGGTGTTCGCCCCGGCCCTGTCGTCGCGCACCGTCCAGGACCAGCCGAGCCCGGTGCTCGAGATCCTCCCCGACAACCTTCGCCTGACCGACGGCAACACCGTCGGGGGCGGCAATCCCGAGGCCCGTCCTCCGAAGGGGGGCCCCCTGCAGGCCAGCCCAGAGCCTCCCCCGCCCAAGCCCCAGCCCGAGCCCCCCAAGGCGGAGCCTCCCAAGCCTGAACCGCAGGAGGTCCCCAAGCCCGAGCCTCCCAAGGCCGAGACCAAGCCCGCCCCGAAGCGGGCCCTCGCCACCGAAATCCAGCGCAGCACGGCCCAGGTGCCGAAGGCGCAGGACATCGATCCCTCCTTGGCGACCAAGAAGCAGAGGGCCACCAAGGACGAGTTCCAGTTGGCCGAGGCTCCCAAGAAGCGGTCCAAGAAGGACATCGAGGCCGACCGCCGTGAAGCCGCGGCCGCAGAGGCCGCCAAGGAGGCCGCCCGGGAAGCCCGTGAGGCGCGCGAACGGGAAGCCCGCGTCGCCGCCGCCCGCGAGGCCTGGAACAAGGCCCAGCAGGCCCGGGCCGACGCGGTCCGGGGCGTGGCCTCGAACCTGGGCAAGAACCTGTCGGGGTCCACCTCGATCGAGATGCCCGGTCCCGGCGGCGCGGCCTATGCGCCGTACGGGTCCTACCTGATGGCCTTCTACAAGCTGCGCTGGAAGAAACCCACCACGCTCAACGTGGACCATGGCGAGGTGGAGGCCGAGATCACCGTCCAGCGCAATGGCCGGGTCACGGCCTTCCGGCTCATCCGGCCTTCCGGGATCCGGGCCCTCGACGATTCAGTCCGCGAGGTGCTCGACCGCAACCGGGACCTTCGCCCGCTTCCCGAGGGCACCACCGATCCAGAGCGGCGGATCACCATCCGGTTCGACCTCTCGGCGGCGTCGCCGACCTAGACACGATCCCGGCCCGCGATCCATCCTCCCCCAATCCAACGCGCCATGTCCCGATCCAGAATCACCAGCCTCCTCGCGATCCTCGGCCTGTGTCTCGCCGCCTCTGCCGCCGAGGTGGTGGTCAGCGACGTCACCAGCCGCGCCATCCCCATCCACCTTGAGGGGTTCTCCGGGGAGGCCAGGGGGGTGCTCGAATTCGACCTCTACGTGGCGGGGTTCGACCTGGTCGGGGCCCCCCAGGCCCAATACTCGCTGGGTGGCAAGCCGGGGGGCTCGCTGGCCGCGATGCTCTCGGACGTCAACAACCAGGCCGCGCTCTTCAACCGGTCCTACCCGGGCGGTTCGGTCCGGGCGCAGGCCCACGCGCTGGCCGACGATGTCGTCCAGGCCATCACCGGCCGCAAGGGGATCTCGCGGACCAAGCTGGTCTTCAAGGTCCAGAAAGAGCGGGTGAGCGAGGTGTACGCCAGCGACTTCGACGGCGCCAATCCCGTCCAGTTGACGACCGATGCCAACATCGTCGCCGCGCCGGCGTGGCGTCCCGGCCGCAAATCCATCGTCTACACCAGCTACCGGGCCGGCAACGCGGACATCTACTCGCAGGACCTGTCCACCGGGGAGCGCAAGGTTTTGGTCCGGTTCTCCGGTTCCAACATCAGCCCGGCCCCGTCCCCGGATGGCTCCAGGCTGGCCATGATCCTGAGCAAGGCCGGAAGCCCCGACCTCTGGGTGGGGGATGCCGAGGGGGGCAATCCGCGGCGGTTGACCACCACGGCCGCAGACGAGTCGTCGCCCTGCTGGTCGCCCGACGGGACCACGCTCTGCGTGGTGTCCCGGGAGAGCGGCTTCCCCCAGTTGTACACCATCCCGGTCGCCGGCGGGTCGATGCGAAGGCTGCCGACGGCGGGCGTCCGCAACACCACCGAGCCGGACTGGTCACCCGACGGCAAATGGATCGCCTTCACCCGGTCCCGGGGGGATTCCTTCGACATCTGCGTCGTCCCGGCCGGCGGCGGCGATGCCAAGGTGATCACCGAGGGCGAGGATCCCTCGTGGGCCCCGAACTCCCGGACCCTGGTCATCGCCCGCCGGACCGGCAAGTTCGGCTCACGGAGGCTGTCGCTGCTTGACTGGCCGACGGGCCACGTCAAGGATGTCGCGCAAGTCGCGGGCAGCAGTTCCCAGCCGAGCTGGAGCCGATGATCCGCTGGTCCGCGAGCCACCTCCAGAATTTCAACCGCCAGATTCCGAACACCCAGCCGCCCATCACGCCCATGAAGTCGTTCTCCAAGTCGGGTTCCCTAGCCCTCGTGGCGATCCTTTGCCTCGCCGCCGGATGCAAGAAGGGCCAGAAGAACTACACGCCGCTGCCGGGTTATTCGGGCACCCCGGGTGCCTCCTCCGGCCTGGGCAAGGGCCAGCCGATCCTTCCGCCGGCCCGCCCGTTGAGCCCGGATGGCGCGGGCTCGGGCGGCACCGATGCGGTCAACCGGGTCGACAATCCGGATGGTCCCGGCGGCCAGCCCTCCCGCGAGGAGATCGAGGGCATGATTGCCAACCGCGAGCAGTTCAAGGCCAACACGGTGTACTTCGACTACGACAAGTCCGTGGTGAAGGCCGACGACACGGCCAACCTCCAGGCGGTCGCGGCCTACCTCAAGTCCCACTCCGACAACAAGGTGGCCATCGAGGGCCATTGCGACGAGCGGGGCACCGAAGAATACAACCGGGCCCTCGGTGAACGCCGTGCCCTCTCGGCCCGCGATGGGTTGATCTCCTTGGGCATCGGTCCGGATCGCGTGGTCACCCGCAGCTTCGGTGAGGACAAGCCCGCCGAACTCGGACATGACGAGGCGGCCTGGAGCAAGAACCGCCGGGGCGAGTTCATCCTCCTGACGCCGCCTCCGGCCGGTGGAGTCCGCTGAGCGGTCCGCACTTCGGATGCGAACAGAAGACCCTGCCTTCCGGCGGGGTTTTTTTCATGCGTGGGCGGGCGCTGGGGGGCGTCGAAGGTCCTTCGAGGATGCACCCTCCGGAGGGTGGATCCCTGAGGGTGATTCCGGCGGGTTGGTGTTCGGAGGACCTGTCTTCGGAAGGCGGGCCGAAGGGGAAGTTTGGAGTGCCCTCAGACGCAGATCCCGAAGCGTTTCTCCGGATCCACCCCGAGCTTCTGGATCGCCTCGGCGACGGTGCTCATGGGCAGAGCCCCCGCCGAGGCCAGCTTGTGGAGGCACGCGATCGCCGTGCACTCGCCATCGATCTCGAAGAAACGCCTCAGCATCGGGCGGACCTCGCTGCGCCCGAAGCCGTCGCAGCCCAGGGTCATCAGGCCGCCGGGGATCCACGGGGCGATCTGGTCGGCCACCAGCTTGAGGTTGTCGCTCACGGCGATCCAGGGGCCGGTCTCGCCAGCGACCGTCTGCTCGAGGTAGCTCGTCCGGGGTGTCGCGGTCGGGTGCAGCATGTTCCAGCGCTTGGCCGCCTGGGCCTCGGAGCGCAGCCGCTTGTAGCTGGTGACGCTCCACACATCGGCACCCACCCCGAAGTCCTCGAGCAGCTCCTGCGCCTTGAGGGCCTGCTGGAGGATCGCTCCCGAGCCGAGCAGTTGGACCCGGTGCTTCAGGCCGGCCTTGCCCGGCTTGAACTTGTACATGCCGTTGAGGATGCCCTCGACCACGCCTGGATCCTTCGGGATGGGCGGGTGGGCGTAGTCCTCGTTGTGGACGGAGACGTAGTAGAAGACGTCCTCGCCGTCGGCGTACATGCGCTTGAGGCCGTCGCAGACGATGACCGCCAGCTCGAAGCCGAAGGCCGGCTCGTAGGAATACAGGTTCGGCACCGCGGCGGCGATCAGGTGGCTGTGGGCGTCCTGATGCTGCAGGCCCTCGCCATTGAGGGTCGTGCGGCCGGAGGTGGCCCCGACCAGGAATCCGCGGCACCGCGAGTCGCCGGCCAGCCAGACCTGGTCGCCCACCCGCTGGAACCCGAACATCGAGTAGTAGATGTAGAACGGGATGGTCGGCACGCCGTAGGTCACGTTGGCCGTGCCCGCGGCGATGAAGTCGGCCATCGAGCCGGCCTCGTTGATGCCTTCCTCGAGCAACTGTCCGTCCTTCTTCTCGATGTAGGGCGTGTTGGCGTTGTCCTCGGTCTTGGTGCCTGGGTTGTAGAGCTGGCCGCGCGAGCTGTAGATGCCCACCTGGCCGAACAGGCCCTCCATGCCGAAGGTGCGGGCCTCGTCGGGCACGATGGGCACGATGAACTTGCCGATGTTCTTGTCGCGGAGCAGGGAGCCCAGCAGCAGGACGTAGGCCTTGGTCGTCGAGGCCGAGGAAAGTGCCGTAGCCTGGACCACGTTGCGCAGGCCGTCGTCGGTGTGGGACGGCGTGAGCAGCTTTTGGGCGCAGTCTACGCGCACCGGGTTGAAGCCGTTGAGCGCCTTGCGCCGCTCGAGCAGGTACTGGATCTCGGCGCTGTCCTGCGGCGGGCGGTAGAAGGGCAGCTCGGCGATCACCTCGTCCTCGAGCGGGATCGAGAAGCGCTCGCGGAAATGCCGGATGTCGCGCTCGGCGAGCTTCTTGAGCCCGTGGGTCGGGTTCTTGCCCTCGCCCGCCTCGCCCGTGCCGTAGCCCTTGACCGTCTTGGCGAGGATGACCGTGGGCCGGCCGTTGCGCCGGGTGGCCTTGAGGTAGGCCGCGTAGACCTTGCGCGGATCGTGCCCGCCCCGGGTCAGTTTCTTGAGCTGTGCGTCCGTGAGGTGGCTGACCAGGTCGAGCAGCTCGGGGTACTTGCCGAAGAATAGCCTGCGGATGTAGGCGCCGCTCTCGACCACGTACTGCTGGTACTCGCCGTCGACCACCTCGTCCATGCGGCGGGCGAGCAGGCCGGTCTTGTCGCGGGCCAGCAGTTCATCCCAGTCGCTGCCCCAGACCACCTTGATGACATTCCACCCGGCCCCGCGGAACTGGCCCTCGAGGTCCTGGATGATCTTGCCGTTGCCGCGCACCGGCCCGTCTAGCCGCTGGAGGTTGCAGTTGATGACCCAGACGAGGTTGTCGAGATGCTCGCGTCCGGCCAACCCGATGGCCCCGTGGGTCTCGGGCTCATCGGATTCGCCGTCGCCGATGAAGGCCCAGACCATCGGGTCGTGGTCCTGCGGCACGAGCTTCCGGGCCTGCAGGTAGCGGCTGAATCGGGCCTGATAGACGGAGTGGATCGGACCCAGGCCCATCGAGACGGTCGGGAAGATCCAGAAATCGGGCATCAGGAACGGATGCGGGTAGGAGCTTAGGCCTGGGTGGTCCTGAAGTTCCTGGCGGAAGTTCTTCAGGTGCTGGTCGTTGAGCCGGTACTCGAGGTAGGCCCGAGCGTAATTACCCGGGGACGCATGCCCCTGGAAGTAGATCATGTCGGCTGTCCGGCCGTCGGCGCCGCCGCGGAAGAAGTGGTTGAACCCGACCTCGTAGAGGGTGGCCAGCGAGGCGAAGGTGGCAATGTGCCCGCCGACATTGGTTGTCTTGTTGGCCTTGGCCACCATCGCCATGGCGTTCCAGCGCACATGGGCGCGGATGAGGCGCTCCATCTCGAGATCGCCCGGGTATTCGGGCTGCTCCTCCGGCGGAATGGTGTTGAGGTAGGGGGTCGAGGTGACGTCCGGGAGGTCGAGCCCGCCGGCGCGAAGGCGCTCGACGACGCCAGCCACCAGACCGCGGGCCTCCTGCGGGGACTTGCCGTCGAGCACCAGTCGAAGCAACTCCTCCACCGTGGCGCGATGCCGGTCGGAGGGCTGGGTCAGGACGGGCAGGGTGCGACCCGCCGAGGTGCTCCCGGCGCGCCCGTTGAGGTAGGCGGCCGGACCGTGGTTGGAACCGGAGGTATTCAAGAGTCATGTCCGGGATGGAGGTCCCGGGCTGCTGAAAGGTATTCGATTGGCCCCGACTGCCAAGTGCGGGGTTGGTCGTTTCAAGCGGTCGAATCCAGAGAAGAAGCCGAAGCGTCCGCCCGCGGACCGTCCCCAAGCTGTCCGCGTTCAGGCGGGCACCGGAATGATGTCGGTCCCGAGGTGGGGGCGCAGGGCCTCGGGAACCCGGATGCTGCCGTCGGCCTGCTGGTGGGTTTCCACAAGGGCGACGAAGAGGCGTGCCAGCGCGGTGCCAGATCCGTTGAGCAGGTGAGGGAAGAGGTTCTGACCGTCCGACTCCCGCTTGAACCGAAGGTTCATCCGCCGGGACTGGTAGTCCTCGCAGTTGGAGCAACTGGAGACCTCGAGGAAGGTGCCCTGACCGGGCGCCCAGACCTCGATGTCGTAGGTCTTGGCCGAGGCGAAGCCCATGTCGCCGGTGCAGAGGTTGATCACCTTGTAGTGCAGCCCGAGCCGCTGGAGCACGGTCTCCGCGTTCCGGACCATCGTCTCGAGTTCCTCGTAGCCATGTTCCGGATGAACGACCTTGATGAGTTCCACCTTGTCGAACTGGTGGACGCGGATCATCCCGCGGGTGCCCAGGCCGGCCGCACCGGCCTCGGCCCGGAAACAGGGCGAGTAGGCGCAATAGCGCACCGGCAACTGTTTCTCAGGCAGGATCTCCTCCCGGTGGATGTTGGCCACCGGGGCCTCGGCCGTGGGCAGCAGGTAGAGCTTGCCCATCGTCGACGCGTCGAGGCCCTCCTGAACGGCGTAGGCCTGGTCGCGGAACTTCGGGAATTGACCCACGCCCACCATGCAATGCTCCCCGATGATGTACGGTGGGGCGACCTCGGTGTACCCGTGCTCGCGCAGGTGCAGGTCGAGCAGGAAGTTGATCAACGCCCGCTCCAGGCGCGCCCCCCAGCCCGTGTACAGCAGGAAGCCCGATCCGCTGAGCTTGGCCCCCCGGGCGAAGTCGATCAGCCGGAGCTTCTCGCACAATTCCACGTGGTTGAGAGGCTTGAAGTCGAAGGCGGCCTTCTGGCCGTGCACGCGGATCTCGGGATTGTCGGCGGCGTCCTTGCCCAGGGCCACGCTGGCGTGGGGCAGGTTGGGGATCATCAACAGCAGGGCGTCCCGGGCCGCCTCGGCCTGGGCCGCCGCCGTGTCGAGTTCGGCGATGCGGTTGCCCAGGGCGCGAACCTCCGACTTGCGGGCCTCGGCTTCCTCCAGGCGCTTCTGGCCGATGAGGGCTCCGATCTCCTTCGAGGCGCTGTTGCGCCGGGCCTTCAGTTGTTCGGCCTCCGCCAAGGCCGAACGGCGGGATTCGTCCAGGGCCAGCACCTCGGTGACCTTCGCCTCGTCACCGGCGTTCCGCGTGGCCAACCGCTCCCGGACGAAGTCGGTCCGTTCGCGCAGCAACTTCATGTCGAGCATGCGAGGGAGGCTACCCGCGGCGGCGTCAAAAGCGGAGCGGAAAACCGGCCTTCCTGGGGGATTGCCCGGCGGTCTCCCGGGAAGGTCGGGCGGGGTGCCCGGTGTCAACTCCGGGCTTGCGTCCGGGACCGCCTTGGGATTGCCATCTCGCAGGTATGGACCCGGATCCGTCCCCGATGCCCGCCGCACCGCCTCCGCTGGTCCACGTCCCGTCGACCAAGCGGCGCAAGCCCGGTTGGGGACGCCGATTCAAGCGCTGGTTCAACAAGATTCCCGACCAGTTGGCCGACCGGAAGATCAACGCCTATCAGGTGGTGATGATGGCCATTGTCTGCTATGCGGTCTATCGCTTTGTCATCCCTATGTTCGATAGAGAACTCGGCGGTGGCAGTCGTGTCGCGGAATGATTCGGCCTCAGGAGGGCCGAGGCCGTGCGGCGGAGCCGGTGCCGTCGGCCCCAAGACCCCGCCGTATCGCCGCGTCGGTTTGATCTTCCCACGCCCTTGAGCCTCGCGTTCACTCGCCCGTCTGTTTCGACATGAAAATCGTACTCGCATACTCCGGCGGCCTCGACACCTCGGTGCTGCTCTCCTGGATTAAGGAAATCTACGGCAACGCCGAGATGATCGCGTTCTGCGCCAACATCGGCCAGGACGACGAGCTCGACGGGCTCGAGAAGAAGGCCAAGAAGACCGGCGCCTCGAAGATCTACATCGACGATCTCCAGGAGGAGTTCGCCCGCGACTTCATCTACCCGATGCTGCGGGCCGGGGCGATCTACGAGGGGCAGTACTTCCTGGGCACCAGCATCGCCCGACCGCTCATCGCCAAGCGCATGGTCGAGATCGCCCGCGCCGAGAAGGCCGACGCCATCGCCCACGGCGCCACCGGCAAGGGCAACGACCAGGTGCGCTTCGAGCTGACCGCCGCCGCGCTGGCGCCCGAATTGCAGATCATCGCCCCGTGGCGCGACGCCCGCTACCGCAAGGACTTTCCCGGCCGCCAGGAGATGATCGACTACTGCGCCGCCAAGGGCATCCCCGTGCAGGCCAGCGCCAAGAAGCCCTACTCGATGGACCGGAACCTCCTGCACATCTCCTACGAGGCCGGCATCCTGGAAGACCCCTGGTACGATTCCTTCGACCTCAAGAACCGCGACTACTTCACCACCCTGTCGGTGCTGCCGGAGGACGCGCCGGACAAGCCCGAGCACGTCACCCTCGACTTCGTGAAGGGCGACTGCGTGGCGGTCAACGGCAAGACGCTCAACCCGCTGCAGGTCATGCGCACCCTCAACAAGATCGGCGGCAAGCACGGTGTCGGTCGCGTGGACATGGTGGAAAACCGCTTCGTGGGCATGAAGAGCCGCGGCGTGTACGAGACCCCGGGCGGGAGCATCCTGCACTACGCCCACCGCCAGATGGAGAGCCTCACCATGGACCGCGAGGTCATGCACCAGCGCGACGCCCTGATCCCGAAGTACGCCGAGCTGGTGTACAACGGCTTCTGGTACGCACCCGAGCGCCTGGCCTTGCAGGCCTACGTCGAGGAGAGCCAGAAGAACGTCACCGGCACCGTCCGCGTGAAGCTCTACAAGGGCGGCCTCTACGTGGCCGGCCGCAAGAGCCCGTTCAGCATGTACAACCCGCATATCGCCACCATGGAGGCCGACCCCACCAAGGCCTACAACCAGGACGACGCGACCGGGTTCATCCGGCTCAATGGCCTGCGCCTGCGGGTCAATTCCACGGTCAACGGGGCGAAGAACCTTCAGGGCTGACCCGCGTTGCCGCCCTGGTCGGGGCGGCCCTCCGTCCAATCCGACGGGGTGTTCCAGTTGGTCAGGGTGGTGTGATCCTCCGGGGGTGTCTCCCAGAGGGTCATCCAGCCCGTCTCAAGGCCTCGGCGGCAGAATCCCTGCGCCGAGGCCTTCGGATTTTCCGGCGGGCGTTCCAGGTGGGCCCGCGCGACGTTCCAGGCCCGGTTCGGATAAATTGCCGCCAAGGGTTCCATGCGTCCGGCCTGGCAAGGAACGCATCCGGTCCCGGGACCCATCCCGGAGATCAGACGCCGCAACCATCCGGCCGACATCCCGGGCAGATCGACGGCGAGGAAGAGGGTCCAGCCCTCGTCGGGATCCGGATGGAGGCCGCGGGCCCATCGCAGCCCGCATTCCACGCCGGCCAGAGGTCCGAGCCCGGGGCGCAGGTCCCTGAGGAGGGGGATTCCTGGAGGGGTGCAGGGCAGGGGATCGCGATCCTCGGGTCCCGCCGCGATGGCGAGGTTCCGGAGGCCCGCCTCGGTGAGCAGCCCTATTTGCCTCAGGAGCAGCGGTTGCCCCCCTGCCTCGAGCCAGGCCTTGTCGCGGCCCATCCGCAGCGACCGCCCTCCGGCGAGGATCACTCCGCTGAGTTGTTCGGGCACCCGGAACACCCGGGCATCGTTTCTCCGATCGCCCGGATTGTCACCCGTGGGACCGATGCGCGCGCGGCCAGCGGGGCGCGTCGCCGCCCCACGAAGCTCCTTGCCCCGGGCCCGGTCGCCGGGGTTTCCTCCGCCCATGTCTCAATTGGAACATCAAGTCGCGGTGGTGACCGGTGCGGGTCGGGGAATCGGTCGGGCCATCGCCCTCCGGTTCGCCCGGGCGGGCGCCGACGTGGTGGTCGTGTCCCGGACGGTCGAGAACTCCGAGAAGACCGCGGCCGAGATCCGGGCCCTGGGCCGCAAGGCGTGGGCCTTGGCGGTCGATGTGTCGGATCCGGCCGCGATCGCGGCGGCGGCCGAGGCCCTCCTGGAACAGGCCGGACGGGTGGACATCCTGGTCAACAACGCCGGCGTCACCAAGGACGGCCTGCTCATGCGCATGAGCGAATCGGACTGGGACACCGTGCTCGACACGAACCTGCGGGGCGCATTCCTCTTCACCAAGGCCTTGACCCGCACGTTCCTCAAGCAGCGCTCGGGCCGCATCATCAACCTCGCCAGCGTCATCGGCCTCATTGGCAACGCGGGGCAGGCCAACTACGCCGCCAGCAAGGCGGGGCTCATCGGGTTCACCAAGTCGGTGGCCAAGGAATTCGGTTCTCGCGGCGTGACCTGCAACGCCATCGCCCCCGGCTTCATCGAGACCGACATGACGGCCGCCCTCAACGAGGCGCAGAAGGAGGCCATTCTCAAACAGATCCCGCTGGGTGCGCTGGGCCAGGCCTCCGACATCGCCGAGGCGGCCCTGTACCTGGCCGGGCCCGGTGGACGCTACGTCACGGGCCAGGTGCTCACGGTCGATGGCGGGATGGTGATGTGAGACCGGCGGCCCCAGCGACCGGCCAGCTCGTGCTGGCCCTGGGTGGCAACGGGCCCGACCGCCCGGGGGCCTCGGGCGTGGTCGCGCCCGCCCCTGGCGACGTGGCTCCGGAATGGCTGAGCCGGCTTCGGGGGGTGGATCTCCGCCGGGCGGCCCGATCCGCCAGCGACGGCCGGCCGCTGGTCTTCCTGGTCGACGCCCGCGGCCACTGGAGCCTGCTGGAGCCCCGCCTGCCCCCGGCGGGCTTCGACCCCATCGATTTCGAGCAGGCTCCCGATGGCGACCTGCGCTTCGTGGCCTTCGCCGACACCTCGCCCGGAAGCGTCGATCACCTGCTGCAGTGCCTGCGCCGGAGCGGCTCCGGTCGTGCCGTCGTCTGCGACCGGTTGGCCCTGACCGGTCCGCGGCTCGCCGCCCTGGCGCTCGGGGCCGTGGCCGCGGCGAAGAATTCCCGAACCGGCGCTTGACGGTCGGAGGCCCCCCGCCTAGATAGGCCGCCGAACGAGACAATTACCATGGCTGACAAAACCATTGAGCAGCGGATCAAGGACATCATCGTCGAGCAACTGGGCGTGACCGCCGACCAGGTGACTCCCGAGGCCAAGTTCATCGAGGACCTGGGCGCGGACTCCCTCGACACCGTCGAGCTGGTGATGGCCCTGGAGGAGGAATTCGGGCTCGAGATCCCGGACGACGAGGCCGAGAAGCTCCAGAGCGTCGGCGACGTGATCAAGCACGTCGAAGACAGCCAGTCCAAGTAACCGGACCCCCCGTCAACAGGGCAGCCCGGCCTCCGGAGCTGCCCTTTTTCATTGGAATCCACTCCGTAAACAGGAAACGCCCTGCGGGTTGACGCACCCTTGTGCGACCTGGCCCGGCGAGTACCCTGCCCCCCTTGAACTATGTCGAATGTTGGTTCTGATCGCCGTGTGGTCGTGACGGGCCTGGGCTGCGCCTCCCCGCTGGGCTTGGACGCCGACGCCGTCTGGAAAAACATCCTCGCCGGAAAATGCGGGGTCGGCCGGGTCGGCGCCTTCGACATCTCCGCCTACGACTGCCAGATCGCCGCCGAGGTGCAGGGCTTCGACCCGGTGCCGGCCTTCCCGAGCCCCAAGGAGGTGCGGCGTTCCGACCGCTTCACCCACTTCGGCGTCTATGCCGGCTGGGGCGCGCTCAAGGACTCGGGCCTCGATCTGGAGGCCGAGAACCGGGACGAGATCGGCGTGTACATCGGCTCGGGCATCGGCGGCCTGCACACCACCGAGGAGCAGCACAAGATCCTGTTGGCCAAGGGTCCGGGGCGGGTCAGCCCGTTCATGATCCCGATGCTGATCCTGAACATGTCGTCGGGCCTCTTTGCGCTCTACAACAACCTCCGCGGGCCCAATTTCGCCACCTGCTCGGCCTGCGCGACCAGCAACCACGCCATCGGCGAGGCCTGGTGGGCCATCAAGCGGGGCGACGCCACGGTGATGTTCGCCGGGGGCACCGAGGCCACCATCGTGCCGCTGGGCATGAGCGGCTTCGCGGCCATGAAGGCGATGTCCACCCGCAACGACGACCCGCAGCATGCCAGCCGGCCGTTCGACCGCGACCGCGACGGCTTCGTCATGGGCGAGGGCGCGGCGGTGCTGGTGCTTGAGGAGCTGGAGCACGCCCGGAAGCGGGGCGCGCGCATCTACTGCGAGATCCTCGGCTACGGAAACACCTGCGACGCCAACCACATGACCTCGCCCGATCCCGAGGGTGCGGGCGCGGCGCGGGCCATCCAGATGGGCCTCAAGCACGCCCGGATGCGTCCCGAGGAGATCGACTACGTCAACGCCCATGCCACCAGCACGCCCGTCGGCGACGTCTGCGAGACCCAGGCCATCAAGCGCGTCTTCGGCGACCACGCCCGGAAGCTGGCGATCAGCTCCACCAAGGGGGCCACCGGCCACATGCTCGGCGCGGCCGGCGGCATCGAGTCGCTCATCTGCTGCAAGGCCCTTGAGGCCCAGGTCGCTCCGCCGACCATCAACCTCGAGAACCCCGACCCGGCCTGCGACCTCGACTACGTGCCGCATACTCCCAGGCCGATGCGCATCGACGCGTTCCTGAACAACTCCTTCGGGTTCGGCGGCCACAACGCGATCGTGATTGGCCGGCGGTTCACCGGTTGAGCGGCCGCCGCGGGCGTTCCCTGCTCTCGGCGCTTCCCGATTGTCGGCGCCGGGTCCACGATTGGGGGCATGTCGCCCAGGTGTGTCCGCCCGGCGGGTCCGCGTCCCGGCCCGGTGCTCCTTGTCCTCCTCGTCCTCGCCGGCCTGTTGTCCGGGCTCCCCGGGCTGACCGGTGCCGAGGCCCCTCCCGTCAACGTGGTGATGATGGTCGCCGACGACCTCGGGGCGATGGATCTCGGCGTGAGCGGCAGCCGGTTCCACCGGACGCCGAACCTGGACCGGCTGGCCCGGGAAGGCGTGCGCTTCTCGCAGGCCTACTCGGCCTGCACGGTGTGCTCCCCGACGCGGGCCGCGCTGATGACGGGCAAGTACCCGGCGCGGTTGAGGATCACCGACTGGATCGCCGGCCACGACGCGCCGACGGCCAAACTGCGGCCGCCGGCCGACTGGGTGAAGGCCCTGCCGCTGTCCGAACAGACGCTGGCCGAGCGCGCCAGGGCCGCCGGCCGGGCCACCGCCCACGTCGGCAAGTGGCACCTCGGCGGGGAGGGATCCGGTCCGGTGGAGCAGGGCTTCGACGTCAACCTCGGCGGGGATCACCGCGGCCAGCCGCCGTCCTACGTCGCCCCCTATGGCCTGCCTCGCCTGGCCGACGGTCCGCGGGGCGAGTACCTCACCGACCGCGAGGGCGCCGAGGCCTCCGCGTTCATCCGCGCGCACCGCGACCGGCCCTTCTTCCTCCACGTGGCCTTCCATGCGGTGCACACACCGCTCCAGGCCCCGGAGGCCCTCGTCGAGGAGCATCGACGACGCGCCGTCGGCATCGGCGGGTCGCAGACCAATGCCATCTACGCGGCGATGCTGGAGCGCCTCGACGCCGCCGTCGGGGATGTGCTCCGGGCCCTGGACGAGTCGGGCGTCGCCGGGCGCACGCTCGTGGTCTTCACCAGCGACAACGGGGGCCTGGTGCTCGGCAGGAACCCGCCCACCTCCAACGCCCCGCTGCGCTCCGGCAAGGGGTCGCCCTACGAGGGCGGCATCCGCGTGCCTCTCCTCGTCCGCTGGCCGGGCGTGGCCGTGCGCGAGGCCCGGGTTGACCAGCCCGTGATTTCCATGGACGTCGCCGCGATGGTGGCCGCGGCCATCGCGGGCACGCCGGGGGCGGCGCTCGAGGACGGATTGGACCTGCAGCCGCTCCTGAAGGATCCGTCGGCACGCCTCGGGCGCGAGGTGATCGGCTGGCACTATCCTCACTACCATCCCGGCGGGGCCACGCCGTATTCGGCGATCCGCGCGGGCGACTGGAAGCTCATCCAATCCTACGAGGACGGCCGGCATGAGCTGTTCGACCTCGCGCAGGATCCGGGCGAGACCCGCGATCTTGCGGCCTCCCAGCCGGGGCGGGTGATGGAGCTGGCGCGCCGTCTGGCCGAGTGGCAGGGCAGGGTCGGCGCGCAGTGGCCGATGGCCAACCCCAACCACATGCCCCGGCCGCTGGCGGCGTCGGCGGACGGTTCGGTGGAACTGCACTCGCGCTCGGCCTTCGTCCACGGGACGGTGCTGCGCTACGAGCCGATGCCCTTCAAGGACACCCTCGGCTGGTGGGCGCGCGCCGAGGACTGGGCCGACTGGACCTTCGACATCCCGCAGGCCGGGACCTTCGAGGTCGAGGTCACACAGGGCTGCGGGCGCGGTTCCGCCGGGAGCCTCGTCGAGCTGCGGGTCGCGGACCAGGTCCTGCCGTGGATCGTCGAAGAGACCGGGCACTTCCAGAACTTCGTCGTCCGGCGCCCCGGCCGGGTGACGCTGCCTGCCGGACTCCACACGCTGGCCGTGCGGCCCGTGAAGAAGGTCGGTGGCGCGGTCATGGACCTGCGGCGGATCCGTCTCGTGCCTGCGCGAGGGCCGGACCTGCCGACCGAAATCGCCCGCAGGCTGCGCTCGGCCTCCCGCATCGTCGTGCTGGGCGACAGCATCACCTACGCGGGCGAGTGGGTGGACCTGCTGGAGGCGGGCCTGTGGCGTCTCCAGCCGGACCACCGTCCGGAGATCCTGAACCTGGGCCTGCCCAGCGAGACGGCCTCGGGATTGTCCGAGGAGGGGCATGCCGGCGGCGCCTTTCCGCGCCCCGACGTGCATGAGCGACTTGGGCGGGTGCTGGAACGTCTGAAGCCCGACCTCCTCCTCGCCTGCTACGGCATGAACGACGGGATCTATTTCCCGCTCGACGAATCCCGCTTCTCGAAGTTCCGCGACGGCATCCGGCGTCTGCGGGAGGCCGCCGCCCATCAGGGGATCGGCGTGATCCACCTCACGCCGCCGGTGTTCGACGCCGCGGTGTTGAAGGGGCGGACGCTGCCGGCCGGCCTCTCGGCCTACCCGCAGCCGTTCGAGGGCTATGACTCGGTGCTGGCGGCCTGTTCGCAGTGGATGGTCGCCCAACGCACCAACGGTTGGTCCGTGGTGGATGTCCATGGCCCGATGCGGGCCTTTCTCGATGCCCGCCGGGCCTCGGAGCCCGGTTTCGCCCTGTCGGGGGACGGGGTCCATGCCAACCCGCAGGGACACTGGTTGATTGCACGCGAAGTCCTGGGCGCCGTCGGACCGGATGCCGACTGGCTGCGGCCGGCGACCTCGCAGGCCTGCCTCGACGGCCTTCCCGGCGGCCGCGACCTCTGGCCGGTCCTGCAGCGGCGGCAGCGCCTGCTCAAGGACTCGGCCCTGTCCCACGCCGGCCACCGGAGACCCGGCATGGCTGCGGGCAAGCCCTGGGAAGAGGCGCTGGTGGAGGCCCGGGAACTGGCTCGGACGCTGGAACGTTGACCCGTCCGGCCCTGCATCCTGGGGGGTTCTCCTGCCGTGGAACGTTTTTTTTCAAAACCCTGCTTGACCCACGCGGGGGCTTGCCGCATAACCATCTCAAACAAGCGAACGTCCGATTTGGTCGGGGGGGGATTCAGAGAGCACCGTGAGCTCCGGCGAGTCTGCCCAAGTGAACAGAAACGACGCCGCTGCATAACCATCCATCGTCCCCCAAACATGATCCAACTCTCCAAACTCGCTGGTGTTGCGGTGATCGCCCTCGCAACCCTCCCGGCTCTCGGCGGAACGATTTATTCCACCACTGGTCTCGGCACCGAGTTCTACGGCGTGGGCACCTCCATCGCCAATGGTCACCGCGGCCTCGAGTACGGTGACGAAATTCGTCTCCCGTCGGAGGGCTACGTGTTCACTGGGCTCACCTTCGACTACTACTCCGCGTCGTTGGGTGGTTCGGCCAAACTGACGCTCTACTCGAACGACGGCCCGTTGATCAACGGCTCAGCCGCCCCCGGAACCAAGCTTCTGGAAGTTCCGAACATCGGTCTTTCCGCCGGTCTGAACACGGCGTCTTTCGACTACACGCCGTTCGTGAGTCAGTTCGGCGAGATCAAGCTCCCGAAGGCGTTCACCGTGACGGTCAGTCTCTCCGGTGCCAGCACGACGTCCGACAAGGGTCTGCTCGTCGGTGGTGCGGTCAATACGGCGGGTCGCCCGAACACCAATGTTGGCGGTTCGGCCAATGACTTTTGGCAGAAGACTGGTTCCGGCAGCGGTGATTGGGCCCTGCGCCAGTTGAGCTCGGGCACCGAGGCGAATTTCAAGATCGCCGTCTCCGCCAACATCCCCGAGCCCACCACCGTGGCTCTCGGTGTGGTCGGTGCCGCGTTCCTCGGCGCCTCCGCCCTCCGCCGCAGCCGCCGCTGATGCGGTGGGTCGGTTGGTGGATCGTCGTCCTTGGGGGCGACGCTTGCTAAGTCCATCTTTGAAGGCGCGATGACAACCATCGCGCCTTTTTTCATGGGATGTGCCCAACAGGGCTCGATCTCCGTCATCCGGGCTGCTCCCGGTGCCATGGGTGGATACCCCGCCGGGCGATCGCGGAGGCAAAAAGGCTCGTCGCGGGTGGGTTGCTGGAGGTGTCGTGGTCGCGGCATCCGTAAGCCGGATCGCCCGTTGAAGGTAACTCTGGCCGGCGTGCCATGGACTCCGGCGGCGCCTGGGAGTCTTGCCCTAGCAGATCGTCGTTTTGGCGGAAGGATTGGACAAGCCGCAGGGCGTGGCCTTTTCTCTCTCCATGCGTTGGACCACCGGATGGATGTTGCTGGGCTGGGTCTGCAGCCTGATGGGCCTTCAGGCGCAGTCCGCCACCAAAGCCGAGTTGTGGGCCGACAAGGCCACGGTCCGGCCCGGATCCCGGCTGGTGGCGGCGGTGCGCCTGCGGATGGAGGAGGGGTGGCACATCTACTGGCGCAATCCGGGGGATGAGGTGGGCCTGAAGACCCGCATCGACTGGACCCTGCCCCCCGGTGTCCGTCCGGGGGAGATCCAGTGGCCCGCCCCGGAGAAGACCATCGAGAAGGAGTTCGAGACCCTGACCTACGCTGGCAGCGTCCTGCTGGCGGTGCCCATCGAGGTTCCGGCCGGCCAACCGACCGGCCCGCTGACGCTCAAGGCCAAGGTCAAGTGGCTCGAGTGCCACGAGGAGTGCGTTCCGGGCAGCGCGCAGGTCGAGACGACGGTCGTGGTGGGTGCGGTCGATCTGGCATCGCCCCAGGCGGCCGACATCGAGGCGGCGCTCCAGCGCGTGCCCCGACCGGCGTCCGGGCTGGCGTTGAGGGCGTCGTGGGAAGCCTCCCCGTCGGACCCGGCCGCTGCCCGCGGCCTCGTCGTGTCGTGGAAGCCCGACCGCGAGATTCCGGGGTTCGATTTCTTTCCGTTCGAGGCCGCGTCCGGAGGAGCCCAGGTGTCGGTGAAGACCGAGCCCATGTCGGCGGCCGACGGATGGCTGCGACTGCGCAAACAGGTCACGCCGGGCGAATCGGAATGGCCCGCCGCCGTATCCGGGATCCTCGTCGCCAAGGCCGGAGGCCCGTCCTCCGCCCCGCCGTTCGAGCCGGTGGAGGTGCGGCTGAATCTTGGGGGCGCCTCGGGCACTCCGCCTCCGGCGTCTTCGACCTCCGGCACAGCCTCTGGCGGGGGCACAACTCCGGCCGAGCCCCTGTCCCCGGCCGGGCCCGTTTCCCTGGCCGAGTTGCTGCTCAAGCTGCTCTCGGCCTTCGTGGGGGGGCTCATCCTCAACGTCATGCCCTGCGTGCTGCCGGTGCTCGCCCTCAAGGTGCTGGGCTTCGTCCAGCAGGCCAAGGAGTCGCCACGGCGGGTCCGGACCCTGGGGCTGGTCTACGGGGCGGGCGTGCTGGCGTCCTTCCTCGTGCTGGCCGGCATCGCCCTGGCGATCCAGGCGGCCGGGGGGACGGCCAGTTGGAGCACCCCGTTCCAGAACCCCGTCTTCCGGGTCCTGATCACCGTGCTCATCACGCTCGTGGCGCTGAACCTCTTCGGCGTGTTCGAGCTGACCCTCGGCGGATCGGCCATGCAAAAGGCCTCGGACCTCTCCGCCCAGGAGGGGTGGAGCGGCGCGTTCTTCAACGGCATCCTCGCGGCCGTGCTGGCCACGCCCTGCACGGCGCCGTTCCTCGCCTCGGCGCTGGCCTTCGCCTTCCTGCAGCCGCCGATGGTGATCGTGCTCTTCTTCGTCGCCATCGGTGCCGGCCTGGCGCTGCCCTTCGTGGCGCTGTGCTGGGAGCCGGCCTGGCTGCGCTTCCTCCCCCGCCCCGGCGTCTGGATGGTGCGTTTCAAGGTCGCGATGGGCTTCCCCATGCTGGCGACGGCCATGTGGCTCTTCTGGTTCACCGCCAACCGGATGGGCGAGGCCGGCAGTGGCGTGCTCTGGTTCGGCCTGTTCCTCGTGGTCCTGGCCTCGGCGGCCTGGGTGTGGGGCGAGTTCGTGCAGCGGGCGACCCGGGGTCGGGGCTGGGCCATGGCGATCGCGGGACTGCTGGTCGTGGTGGGTTACTTCGGATTCCTGGAGGGCCGGCTGCAGTGGCGCACGCCCGCCGCGAAGAAGACCAAGGGGCTCGACTGGCAGCCGTGGAGCCCGGCGTCCGTGGAGAAGGCGCGCCGCGAGGGCCGCCCGGTGCTGGTGGATTTCACGGCCGACAGCTGCCTCAACTGCAAGTGGAACAAGGCCACGGCCATCGAGATCGACGCCACCCGGGCACTGGTGAAGGACCTCGGGGTCCGCGTGCTCGAGGGCGATTTCACCGATGGCGACCCGGCGATCGCCGAGGAACTCACGCGGCACGGTCGCCGCGGCGTGCCGCTGGTGCTGGTCTATCCGGCCGAGGCGGGCAGGCCGCCGGAGGTCCTGCCTGTCGTGCTCACGCCGGGTCTCGTGGCCGAGGCGCTGCAGCGGGCCGCCCGGCGGTGAGGATGGTTCGCGCGCGCCCGGTCAACCGGGGCACCCCGGGCCGTGCGACCAGTCCCGAAGCGGGCTCCATTGTGCGCTGGGTTTACGGACCTGGCGGGTGCAGGATCGGGGCCGTGAAGACTCCGGGAGTCAAGGTCCAGATCGTCCTCGCGCTCGCCATGGCCATGGTCGCCGGACGCGCGGCGGAGACCCCCCCCGCGGCGACACCGAAGACCCGCGTGACCTACTCCGAGGCCTACGGCGCGGCCGCGAAGGCCACGAGCGTGGCTGCGGGCGACCTGCCGAGGTTCCCCCCGGTGCCGGCCGACCGGGCGCTGGAGACCTTCCGCATCCGGCGCGGCTTCCGCCTTGAGCTGGCCGCCAGCGAGCCCGACGTCGCCAGTCCCGTCGCGATGGCCTTCGACGAGGACGGCCGCGCCTACGTGGCGGAGATGATCGACTACTCCGAGCGCCGGGACCTCACCCCCCACGCGGGCCGCATCCGGCGGCTCGAGGACCTCGACGGGGACGGCCGCTTCGAGCGGTCCACGGTCTTCGCCGACAACCTGCCCTGGCCCACGGCGCTGATCTGCTCGCGGGGAGGTCTCTACGTGGGGGCTTCGCCCGACATCCTCTGGCTCAAGGACACCAGCGGCGACGGCCGGGCCGATGAACGGAAGGTGGTGGTCACCGGCTTCGGCAGCGGGACGGCGAAGCTCAATGTCCAGGCGCTCCTGAACTCCTTCAACTGGGGCCTGGATCACCGCCTGTACGGCGCGACCGGGCCCAACGGGGGCACCCGGGTCTCGGTCGTCGGGCACGGGGGGGCGGAGCTCGACCTGCGGGGGCGGGATTTCAGCCTCGATCCGGACTCCGGCTCGCTGCGTCCCGAGACCGGAGGCGGTCAATATGGCCTAACCTTCGATGCCTCGGGCAACCGGTTCGTCTGCAGCAACAGCGACCACCTGCAGTGGGTCGCCCTCGACTGGATGCATCTCGCCCGCAACCCGGGGGCGCCGCTGCCCCCGGCCCGCGTGAGCATCGCGGCCGACGGGCCCGCCGCCGAGGTGTTCCGCATCAGTCCCGACGAGCCATGGCGCATCGTCCGGACCCGCTGGCGCATCAGCGGCGTCGTGCCCGGGATGGTCGAGGGCGGCGGCCGGGTCTCCGGCTACTTCACCGGGGCGACCGGGGCCACGGTCTTCCGCGGCGACGCCCTCGGCCCGGACTTCGCCGACAACGTCTTTATCGGGGATGCCGGGGGCAATCTGGTGCACCGCAAGGTGCTGCACGCCGACGGGGCCGGTTGGATCGCCCGCCGCCCGGCCGACGAGCGGGACGTGGAGTTCCTCGCCTCCCGCGACACCTGGTTCCGGCCGGTGCATTTCCAGAACGGCCCGGACGGCTGCCTCTACATCGTCGACATGTACCGCGAGGTCATCGAGCACCCTTGGTCCATCCCCGAGGCCATCAAGCAGCACCTCGACCTCGACAGCGGCAACGACCGGGGGCGCCTCTGGCGCGTGGTGCCCGAGGGATTCCGCAGGCCCGCGCCCCGGCGCTGGAGCCGGGCCACGGTGGCCGAGTGCGTGACGGCCCTCGAGAGCCCCAACGGGTGGGTGCGCGAGACCGTCTCCCGGCTGCTGCACGAGCGCCAGGACCGCTCGGCCGTCCCGGGTCTCGAGGCGTTGTTGGCGGGATCGGGCCATCCCATGGCCCGCCTGCACGCGCTGTCGTCGCTCGAGGGTCTCGGGGCGCTCGACCTCCGTCGCCACCTCGTCGTGGCGCTGGCCGATCCCGACGAGCGCGTGCGCGGCCATGCCGTCGGTCTTTGCGAACCGCGCGTGGTCGCGTCGGATGCCGGCGCGCAGGCGCTTCGGGAGCGCCTGCTTGCCCTCGCCGGCGATCCTTCCGTGGCCGTCCGACGCCGCGTGGCCCTGGCCCTCGGGGCGTGGTCGGGTCCAGGCCGGGAGGGCGCGCTGGCCCGCATCCTGGCCCGGGATGCGGCCGATCCGTGGGTCCGGGCCTCGGTGCTCACCGCGCTGTCCGTCGGTGCCGGCGAGGTCCTCTCCGAGTTGGCCCGCGTCCCGGGGTTCGGCCGGGGTCCAGGTCAGCCCGAGTGCCTCGAGGCCCTGGCGACCCTGCTCGGTGGCCGGACCGATGCGGACGCGTCGGCGGAGTTCCTCGGGCTGGTCGCACGCCCGGAGTGGTCGTCGATGGCGCCACGACTGGTCCGCGCCCACCTCGACGCCCTGAACCGCTCCGGCGCGCCGGTGCCCGCCGGGGAGTCGGGTGCCCGCCTCGGCCGGTTGTTCCACGCCGCCGCCGCCCGGGCCCTCGACACCGGCCTGCCGGAGGCCGAGCGGGTGCCGTCGGTCGAGTTGCTCGGCTCGGCCCCGGTGCCCGTGGCCATGGAACCACTGGGCCGGTTGCTCGATGCCGCATCCCCCGCGGTCCGGTCGGCGGCCATCCGGTCGCTGGCGCGTCTGGCCGATCCGGCCGTCGCCGGCCTCCTGCTGCGTCCATGGACCGTCTATGGCCCGGGCGACCGGGCCGCCGTGGCCGCCCTCCTGGCCAGCCGTGCGGAACGCGCGCGGATGCTCTTGGCCGCCGTGGAGCGCAGCGAGGTGCCGCCGGCCGATCTTCCCGCCGCCACGGTCCGGGCGCTCCAGGCCCACGCGACGCCCGCGGTGGCGGAGGCGGCGCGTCGCCTCCTGCCGAGGGAGCCGTCCAGCGCCGACACGCTCGCCTCCCTGCAATCCGCCCTCGTGCGGGACGGGCAGGCGTCCCGGGGGGCGGTGCTCTACCGGGAGCGGTGTGCGGCCTGCCATCGGGCCGGGTCCGAGGGTCACGCGGTGGGTCCCGATCTGGTGACGGTGAGGACGGCCGGCCGGCCAAAGCTGCTGGCCAGCATCGTGCAACCGCATGCCGAGGTGGCTCCGCCGTTCATCGCCTTCGACATCGAGACCGCCGACGGGGAGACCCACTCGGCGATCATCGCCCGCGAGACGACCACCCAGGTGGTCCTGCGGCTCGGGGGCGGCCAGGAGCGGGTGCTCGAGCGCCGCCAGGTGCGATCCATGCGCAGCTCCGGCCAGTCGCTGATGCCCGAGGGCCTGCTGGCCGGCCTGGCGCCGGAGGCCGTGGCCGACCTGCTGGCGTTCGTGGCCGAGGCCCCGGCACCTCCGGCCGACTCACGGGCAATCGTCCCCTCCTCGAAGCCTTGAATGTCCCGCCCCCGGGAACGGTCGGTCTCTCGTTTTCGCATGCGCCGCCTCCTGAACGCCCTGGCGATCCTCGGATCGCTGCTCCACCTCTCGATCCGTGCCGCCGACTCCCCCGACTGGCTCATCGATCCGAAGCCCTACCGGGCGCGGATCGAGACTCCGGCGGACCGGCCCGAGCTGATCCTCGACAACGGTCTGCTCCGCCGCGTCCTTCGGATCTCCCCGAATGCCGCCACGGTCTCCCTGCGACACGGCGTCACCGGCGAGTCCCTGATCCGGGGGGTGAAGCCCGAGGCGGTGGTCGTGATCGACGGCCGGTCCCACGACATCGGCGGGCTCGCGGGCCAGCCCAACCACGCCTTCCTGCGGCCCGAGTGGGAGGCCGGCCTGAAGGCGCGGCCGGGCGCTTTCCGCCTGGTCGGTCACGAGGTTGGCGTGCCCCGCGAACGCATGGCCTGGAAACGGGTGCGGCACCACGCGCCCGGGGTGCAGTGGCCGCCGAGGGGGGTCACCCTCCGGCTCGACTTCGAGGCGCCGGCCGCGCCCGACCCCGGGGCCTCCCTCCGCGGACTCCGGGTCTCGGTGCACTACGAGTTGTACGACGGCCTGCCGTGCTATTCCAAGTGGCTCACCCTGAGCAACGGCACCGACCGTGTGCTCACCCTCGACCGTTTCTCCAGTGAACTGCTGGCGGCCGTCGAGCGCGTGTCGGAGGTCGATGAACTCACCGTCGGGCTCACCCCGCCCAATTTCCACGTGGAGACCGACATGGCCTTCGGGGGGATGACGTCCGCAGGGGCCAACCGGCGCTCCTACCGCTGGCTGCCCGACCCCGAGTTCCATTCGCAGGTCAACTACGAGAAGAAGACCCCGTGCCTCCTCGTGGTGGGTCCCGACCTGGGGCCGCGCCAGCCCCTCGCCCCGGGCACGGTCTTCGAGACCTCCCGGGCGTGGATCCTGCCGCACGACAGCACCGACCGGGAGCGCTGTGGCCTGGCCGCCCGGCGGATGATGCGCACGGTGGCCCCCTGGGTGACCGAGAATCCCCTCATGATGCATGTGGTCTCCTCGCACGGTCCGACGGTGACCAATGCCATCGACCAGTGCGCGGCCACGGGCTTCGAGATGCTCATCCTGAGCTTCGGCAGCGGGTTCGATATGGAGAACGAGCGGCCCGAGACGCTGGCCAAGGCCCGGGCCTTCGCCGCCTACGCCAGGAGCCGGGGCGTGGAGATCGGCAGCTATTCGCTGCTGGCCTCGCGCCGCGTCGGCGGCGGCCACGACGTGGTGATGCCGCCGGGGCTCAAGCCGGTCTTCGGCAACTCGCCCTGCCTCCAGAGCCGCTGGGGGACGAACTATTTCCGCCGTCTGTACGAGTTCCATCGCCAGAGCGGCTTCACCCTGCTGGAGCACGACGGCTCCTACCCGGGCGATCCCTGTGCCGCCACCGACCACCCGGGGCATCGAGGGCTCGAGGATTCCCGCTGGAACCAATGGGTGGAAATCCGCGACTTCTACCGGTGGTGCCGGGGCGAGGGAATGTACCTCAACGTGCCCGACCACTACTTCCTGGCCGGATCGACCAAGACCGGCATGGGCTACCGTGAGGTGAACTGGTCGCTGCCGCGCGAGCAGCAGGTCATCCACACCCGGCAGAACATCTACGACGGCACCTGGGAGAAAATTCCGAGCATGGGCTGGATGTTCGTCCCGCTCACCGAGTACCAGGGCGGCGGCGCCGCGGCGACGATCGAGCCCTTGTCGCAACACCTCGACCACTACCGCCGCATGCTGGAGAGCAACCTCGCCCTCGGCGTGCAGGCCTGCTACCGGGGCCCGAGGCTTTATGACACCGACGCCACGCGTTCGATGGTCAGGGCCCAGGTCGACTGGTTCAAGGCGCACCGGGACATCCTCGAGAGCGACCTGATCCACGGCCGTCGCGCCGACGCCCGGGATCTCGACTGGATGCTCCACGTGAATCCCGCCCTCGAGGAGAAGGGCTTGCTGGTGGTCTTCAATCCCCTGGACCATCCGGTGCGCCAGGTTCTCCGGCCGAACCTCCACTACACGGGCCTGTCCCGGACGGCGCGCGTCTCCGAGCGGGGCGGCAGGTCCCGGCGCCTGGCCGTGGCCGGGGACGGGCGGATCGAACTGACCGTCGAGGTACCGGCGCAGGGCATGAACTGGTGGGTGATCCGATGAACGAACGGTTTGGGAACCGGCCGGAAGGCGCCGGTCGCGTCGGGATCCTCAGGACGGGTGCCGCCTGGGCCCAAAGGCTGTCGCAAACGTGGGTCCAACGAGTGGCCCAGATGCTCCTCGGGATGGCCCTGGCGCTGTCGGTTTGCGCCGAGGCACCGGCGGCCGCGACCGCGAAGCCGGCTCCGGTCGACGAGGCCCGCGTCGCCCGGGGCCGCGAGCTTTACCTCAAGAACTGCTTCGCCTGCCACCAGATGCGGGGGCAGGGGATCCCCGGGGTCTTCCCGCCGCTGGCCGGCTCCGACTACCTCCTGGCCGACATCGACCGGGCAATCCGCCTCGTGTGCGAGGGGTTGAGCGGCGAGATCACCGTCAATGGCCGCCGCTATGCGGGGGTGATGCCGCCGGCCCTGCTGAACGACGAGGAGGTGGCCCTCGTGATGACTCATGTCCTCGGCAACTGGGGCAATTCCGGGCCAGAGGTCACGCCTGGGCAGGTCCGAAAGGTGCGCGCCACCACGGCGTACCCGACCTTCGAGGCCCTCCAGCAGGCCAACCGGTACCCGCCGCTGCCCAAGGCGCCCGACGGGTTCGGCCTGCGCGAGGTGGCGCGTCTGCCCTTCCGGCCCGTGCGGATGACCAGCGACGGGCGGGGCAAGACCCTCTACGTGCTCACCGAACAGGGGGACGTCTGGCGTCTGGATCCGTCGAACGCGGCCCTGGCGCAAATCCTGCCTGCCGGCCGGTACCTGGAGCGCCGCCCCGACGACCTCGGCGGCCCGCTCTTCGTGCTCGGCATGACGCTCGACCGGCAGAAGCGCCTCTACATCGCCTCCAACCAGCAGAACAAGGCCACGCGTCCCTACCAGAACATCGTCACCGTCTACCGCAGCACGGGTGTCACCAACGGCCACCCGTCGGACCTCAAGCCCTGGTTCCAGACCAATTACCCCGGCAGCCCGGCCTACATCCATGGTGTGGAGCACATCGCCTTCGGGCCGGATGGCCACCTCTACGTCGGCAACGGAGGCCGGACCGACGGCGGGTTGACCGGCCCGGATTCCGAATGGTTCGGCGGCGGCGAGACCCCGATCACGGGCTGCCTCTGGCGCCTCAGGACCGATGTCGAGCCCCCGTCCTTCGAGGTGTATGCGCGCGGGTTGCGCAACGCCTACGGGTTCGCCTGGAACGACGCTGGCGAGATGTTCGCCACCGAGAATGGTCCGGATGCCGATGCGCCCGAGGAACTCAACCACATCGAGCCGGGCCGGCACTACGGCTTCCCCTACCGGTTTGCCGACTGGACCAAGAAGGCCTATGCGGCCAGTCCGGACGCCCCCGAGGGCCTGGCCTTCACCCTGCCGGTGGCCAACCTCGGGCCCGACGGTGGATTCGCCGGCACGCCGATGTTCACCTTCGATCCCCATTCCGGGCCGGGCGGGATCGTGTTCCTGGGCCGGGACTTCCCGGAGGGATACCGGGGCACCTTCCTGCTGACCCGCTTCGGCAACTTCATCCGCTCGCCCAAGGAGAACTCGGGCTTCGATGTGCTGCGGGCCACCCTCCGTCGCAACGCCGAGGGGCGCTACGAGGGACACTTCCACACCGTGCTCTCCGGCCTTGGCCGACCCATCGACATCCACCAGGGCGCCCCGGGCCGACTCTACATCGCCGAGTACTCGCGCTCGACCCACAGCGGCGAATCGTACGGGCCCTCGGGCAGGATCCTCGAGCTGTCGGTCAAGGGCCGGTGAGGCGCCGGGGCGGGGCTCCGGCGGCCCTCAGCCGGCGGCGCTGGACTCGACGTCGATGGCCGGCAGTCGGCGGCGCTGGTACCAGGCCATGCCGACGAGATCGAAGATCCCGCGGCCCAGCCGGTTCCAGACCCCGTACTTCGACACGCCCGCCGTGCGCGGGCGGTGCTTCACCGGGACCTCCAGCACCCGGCTGCCGTTGCCCGCGACGAGGATCGGCAGGAACCGGTGCAGTCCATTGAAGGGGAAGACCCCGGCGAGGCTGCTGCGCTTGAAGGCCCGGAGGGCGCAGCCCGTGTCGGCGAAGTCGTGGCCGAGGCTCCAGGAGCGCACGCTCCGGGCGATGCGGGAGGATGCCCTGCGCACGAAGGAATCCTGGCGGGCCACCCGGTGGCCGCAGACGAAGTCGGCGTCCTCCCCGAGCAGCCCGAGCATCCGGGGCAGCTCCGAGGGGTCGTTCTGGAGGTCGCCGTCGAGGGTGCAGAGCAGGGGGGCCTGGGTGTGCGACAGGCCCGTCCAGATGGCTGCGCTCTGGCCGGCATTCCGCCGGTGGCGCAAGCCGACCACCCTCGGGTCGGCCGCCTGCCGGGCCCGGATCGCCTCCCAGGTGCCGTCGGTCGATGCGTCGTCCACCAGCACCAGCTGCCAGGGCCGGCTCTCCGCGTGGAAGACGCTCGCGATCTCGGCCACGAGCGGCGCGATGTTGGCCTCTTCGTTGTAGACAGGAACCACGATGGCGATCTGAGCGACCACGGCCCGGAGCCTAGGCCCTTGACCGGCCCGGGACCAGCCGGCGTTTGTCGGTCGGCAGCGGTGCCGACGCGCCCCGTGGGCCCCCCTGGTGGGGTGCATGTCCCGGAACCCACGGTGACCCGGCCCCCCTCTCCGGCAACCCGCAGTCCGGCCGGATTCGGCGGGGGGGGTGTTGCCTGGTTGGTTGGGCCCCCGCGGGTTGGTCTCCCGGCCGGGATCGGCTAGGCTTCGGATCATGCCCGAGTCGCCCGAGGTCGAGGCCTTCGCCCGGTGGTTGAAGCCGCAGGTCTTGCGGCGCCGCATCGCCTCGGTCGACGTGCCCAAGCCCCGGCTGGTCCGCCCCCTCCGGCCCGCCGCCTTCGCCGGGGCGCTGCAGGGATGCCGCATCGTCGGTCTGCGTCGGTGCGGCAAGTGCCTGCTCTGGGACCTCGAGCATCCCGGAGGGCGGCCGGACCTGCTGGTCTCCCACCTCGGGATGACCGGGGTGTGGCAGGTGCTTGCCAAAGGGCAGCCACTGCCGCGGCATGCGGCGGTCGTGTTGGGCCTCGGGGGCCGCACGGTGGTGATGGAGGACCCGCGGCAGTTCGGCCACCTGAGATTGGGCTCCGATTCGATGCCGCGCCTGGGACCCGATCCCCTCGCCCCAGAGTTCACCGCGGAAGAACTCTCCGTGGTGCTGTCGGGCTGCCGGCGGCCGGTGAAGGTGTGCCTGATGGATCCGGCTAGGTTGGCCGGCGTGGGCAACCTGTACGCCAGCGAGGCCCTCTTCCTGGCCGGGATCGACCCGTCGACCCCGGCGGACGCCGTGGCCCCGGAGGCCGTTGTCCGGCTGCACCGGGCCCTTCGCGACGTGCTGGCCACGGCCGTGGAGCGCAATCTCCGGGCACTTTGGTCCGACCGTCCGATGCTCTACCAGCAGGGCGGCGCCTCCGGGTCGCCGGAGCAGGGCGGGTTGTGGGTCTACGACCGCGCGGGACATTCCTGCCACCGGTGCGGGGCGCCGATCGAGCGCCTGGTCCAGGCGGGGCGATCGACCTACCGTTGTCCCCGTTGCCAAGCCCGTTGAAGTGGGGCTCATGAGCCCCGGCCTGCCGGAGCGGCGGCGCCCGGGATTGTCAGGAGGTGCCCCGCCGGTGCTCAATGGGCGCCCATGCCAGACCATCAGGCGCCCGGAAGTCCTTCCACCGCTCCCGAAGCATCCACAGGCGTGCGGTGTCGCCGGTTCCAGCCCGGCTGGGCGTGGCTGCCGTTGTCGCTGCTGCTGGTCGGGGCGGCCTGCGGATGCGCCGGCGGATCGGCGGCGTCGGCCAGGAAACCGGGGCCAGGGGTGTCAAAGACCCTTCCGCCCCAGTGGTTCCGCACCGAGCTGTACCTGGCGGCCGTGGACGCCGACGACTGGGAGGCGTTCGTCGCCGAGCGCGTCACCCCGAGGTTCCCGGGCGGGTTCACCGTGTTCGATGCCCGGGGCCAATGGCAGCCCCCTCAGGGCGAGATCCGCCGCCTGGCCACCAAGGTGCTGGTCATCCTGCATCCGCCCACCCCCGAGGCCGAGCAGGCCATCGAGGCCATCCGCCGCGAGTATTGCAGCGCCTTCTCCCAGCAGTCCGTCCTTCGCGCCACCTCGCCCGCGCTGGTGTCGTTCTGAACCTCCCCCCTCGCATCCCCGTTTCGCCCCGTGGCGCTTCCCGCATTCCGCATGACGCCTCCGCCCCTCGTGCTCGCCTCGGCCTCCCCCCGTCGGGTCGAACTGCTCCGGACCCTGGTGCCGGGCTTCCAGGTTGTGCCCAGCGATGCGGCCGAACTCCAGGACGCCGGGCTCGGCCTGCGGCCGCTCTGCGAGGAGAACGCGCGACTCAAGGCCGCGGCGGTGGCTCAGGATCATCCGGAGTCCCTCGTGATCGGGGCCGACACGCTGGTGTGGATCGATGGCCGCCCGCTCGGCAAGCCCGCCGATCGACCGGAGGCCGAGGCCATGCTGCGCCGCCTCTCCGGATGGGAGCACGAGGTGGTGACGGGCGTCTGCCTGATCCACGGGGCCACGGGCCGGTGCGAGGCGTTCTCGGACCTCACCCGCGTGCGGTTCCGGACGTTGGCCCCGGCGGTGATCGACCGATACCTCGCGGCCGTCCACACCCTCGACAAGGCCGGAGGCTACGCCCTGCAGCAGCACGGCGACTGGCTGGTGGAGTCGGTGACCGGGTCCCGGACCAACGTCATCGGCCTTCCGGTGGAGGCGCTGCGGGAGGCGCTGGATCGATGGGGGGTTCCGATGTCGCCATCGGCGGCCGGTCGCGGCGGCGGGCCCGGAGGCTGACGACCGCGGCCCAGACGAGCAGCGCCCCGTTGAAGATCACCACCCGCTGCACCACCCGCGCCAGCCCCTCGGCCGGGGTGCCCGCCAGCAGGGACTCCCGGAACCCCCACAGGCTGGCGGCGTAGGCGACGGCGAGCAGGGCCGCCCCGGGCACGAAGCGGAAGTCCCCATGGGCCATGCGGTCGCTGAAGAGCACGTTGGCCAGCGTGAAGGCGAGCATGCCCCAGGCGAACCACGGCACCAGCGGGGCCGACAGGTCGACGGGAATGCCCGGCAGGAGGATCCGCACGGGCAGCCAGGGCAGCAGGGTGCAGCCGAGGGCGGCCAGCCCGCCGAGGATGAAGGTCGCCCCCAGCGTCCAGCCGAAGGCCTGGCGCCCGTCGCCGCCAGAGGCTCCCCGGGCCACCTTGGGGAACATCACCAGTGCCAGCGGCACGGTGAACTGGCTCAGCGCGAAGCCCACCTGCGCCCCCGGCGAATACCGTGCACCGACCTCCGGCTGCCAGGCCGCCGGGACGGCGTCCTGCAGGAAAAGGTTGTCCACCTGGGCCATGGCCTGGAGTGCGGCCGCCCCGAGGAAGAAGGCCCAGAATTCTCCCTTGGGCTCCTCCCGGGTACCGGCCGGCGCGGTCGGCGCGGGCGGGGCCATCGCCGTGCCCGCCGGGCGCAGGGCCCGGTATCCGGCCGCCATGGCCACCAGCGTACCCACGAGCGCCCCGCCCATGGCCCCGGTGGCGCCGCCCCCGACCCACGACAGGAGGGCCACCACGGCGGCGAATCGTCCCAACCCGTCGGCGATGGCCATGGCGCCCAGGCCCGCGAAGTCCTGCCGACCCTGGAGCACGCCCCGTTGCAGCGCCCCCAGGAGCGACGCCAGGATCAATGCCCAGGTGATCCACAGAGGCCCGACCGAGCCCAGGTTCCACCGCGCGGCGAGGCCGGGTCCCGCCGGGATCAGCACCGCGCCGGCCACGGCCATCGCCAGCAGGACGGTCCGTGCGGATCGGATGAGTTCCTTTCCGGCCCCCTCGATGGCCGCCGGGGTCAGCGCCGTGGCGGTCCGCCGGGCCGTGAGGGTCCAGAGCGCCCCCTGGGCCGCGCCCACGACGTAGAAGACCGCCAGCAGGGACTTGAACTGGAAGTACACCTGCGCCCCGCCGAGCTTGGACACCGCGCCATGCACGAGCGCCATGCCGATGCCGCCCCCGAGCGTGGCGGCGATCATCCAGAGGCCCTGGCGGACGAACCGGGATTTGGACTCGTTCATGGACGGCGTCGGGACCGGGGGGCCGAAGAGGCGGGACGGGCGGTGTCCTCGGCGGGGCGCGTGGAAGCGCCGGGAGCCTTGGCCGGGGTGGGGCGATTGCCCTGGTCTGCCCCCCCGCGGCGCAGGCGCCCGAGGACTTCGACCACATCCTGCGGCAGCGGGGCCTCGAAGGCCACCCGCTGCCCGGTGCGCGGGTGGAGGAAGGCCAGGCGGTGGGCATGGAGCATCTGCCGGGGTGCCTTCCACCGGTGCTCGAGGGCGAAGCGGGCGTTGGCCCGCTCGCCGTAGACCTCGTCGCCGAGCAGCGGGAACCCGAGGTGGGCCAGGTGGACGCGGATCTGGTGGGTGCGCCCGGTGTGCAGCCGGCACTCGACCCGCGAGGCGCCGCCGAGGGCCTCGAGGCAGTGGTATTCGGTCCACGCCTCGCGCCCGTCGCCGGGGGGCGCGACCGCCATCTTCTTGCGCTGGATGGGGTGACGGTCGATCGGGGCCCGGATGTCCCCGTGCGCCGGCTGGACCCGTCCGATCGCCAGCGCGAGGTAGGTCTTCTCCACGGTGCGCGCGGCGAACTGCGCCGAGAGATGGGTGTGGGCCGCGTCGTTCTTGGCCACCACGAGGCAGCCGCTGGTTCCGAGATCCAACCGGTGCACGATGCCCGGGCGCTCGACCCCGCCGATGCCGCTCAGGCGACCCTGGCAGTGGTGCAGCAGCGCGTGGACCAGCGTTCCCGAGGCGTGCCCGGCGGCCGGATGGACGACCAGCTCGGCCGGCTTGTCCACCACCAGCAGGTCGTCGTCCTCGTGAAGGAGGGACAGCGGGATGTCCTCGGGCAGCACCGCGCAGGCGACGGGTTCGGGCCATCGGACCTCGATGCGGTCGCCGACCCGCGGCGGGTCGGTCGCCTTCGGCACCCGGCCGTTGACCGTCACGGCTCCCGCGGCGATCAACTGCTGGAACCGGCCACGCGAGGTCTCCGGGCACCGGTCCGCCAGGTAGCGGTCCAACCGGACGCCGGGGCGGCTTTCGGTGACCTCGATGTCGATGGGCTCGGGCATGCGGGCGTGCCGGTCCGGGGCCGGCGTGGGCCCTGCAGATCCGGACGCATCGGCAGGAGGCTATCGAGTGCGCCGGCCGAAGGCGACCGCCAATGCGCGGTCCATGACCCTCCGGCGGAGTCCATGGATCCGGGGCCGGGGGAGGTTTTCGCGCACCGGAGGTTCGCCGCTTGCCGCGACCTCCGGCCGATCCCTAGATTGGGAGGCGTGGCGACCAAGGAGCGGACAGAAGAAACCAGCCGGGACCGGATCTGGGTCGACAGCCAGGGTCTGCTGCTGATCCTCGTGGCCGTCGTGCTCGCGGCGGCGCTGATCTCCTACGATCGCCTCGACGTCCCGGCCAACACGACCGATCCCAACGTCGCGATCCGCAACTGGATGGGCCACTTCGGCGCCCGTCTGGTGTTCGAGCTGCAGCTCATCCTCGGCTTCGGCATCTGGGTCCTGCCCGTGCTGTTCCTCGGGTTCGGCTGCGCCTCCTTCGTGCCCTCGCTGGCCTACCTGCGCCGGTGGCGGTCCCTGATCGCCTCGGTGGGCCTGGTGATCGCCTGCGTGGGCGTGCTGGACCTCTGCGAGCGATGGATCCCCGCCGTCCAGTTGCGCAAGAACAGCGGTCCCAGCCCCGGAGGCGTGCTCGGCCACCAGCTCAACAGCGCCTGGGTCCAGTATTGGGTGGGCCGCATGGGGGCCGCCGTCACCTATGTCCTGATCTACCTAGCGAGCCTCTTCTTCCTCACCGACCACCAGCTCCTCGTGTGGATCCGCCACCTGTGGGTGCGCCTTCCCAGGACCCCGGAGGAGAAGCTCGCCGCCGAGGAGGCCGCGATCGAGAAACGCGCCAAGTCCCTCGAGAAGAAGGCGAGGGAGCTGTCGCGTCAGGCGGCCGCCGAGGCGGAGGAGGCCGCCGCGCCGAAGCCGGTCCGGGCCTCGCGGGCCAACGCCTCGCCCTTCGCGGCGGATCCCCAGCCGGCCGAGGTCGCCGACGCTCCCGCGCCCTCCGGCCTCGGGGCCGATCTCAGGCCCGTGCCCGAGGTGACCATCCGGGACCTGAGCGTGCCCCAACCGCGTCCGGAGCCGGCCGAGCAGGTGGTTCAGACCGGCGAGGTGATCCGGGCCGACGAGGTCGCGGCCGTTGTCTCGTCGGCGAAATCGTCGTCGGACCCGTCGTCGGAATCGTCGCCCAGATCCGGTGCGGCCGGGGCATCCGGCCCGGCCGGCGAGCCGAGGTCGGTGACCGAGCGCATCCTCAGCCGTCGCCCCGGCTCGGATCTCGAGGCCGCCCCACTCGACCCGGTGCCCGCGGCCGCCGGCCCGGAGGACGACTCGCCGCCCTGGGACCGCCCCGGCGATCCGGCGCTTTCCCAGAATTCCTCCGGCGACACCTCGCTCCCGGTGGCCGCGCCCCGGCCCAGGGCCGTCCTGCAGCCGCGCAAGCCCAAGCCGATCACCGTGGCGGTGGCCCCGGTCATCGGGAACTACCGCCTCCCTTCGATCGACCTCCTGAGCCTTCCGGACACCACGGTCAAGCCGACCGAGACCAAGGAGGAACTCATGGCCAACGCCCGGCTGATGGTCCAGACGCTGGCCCAGTTCGGCATCGAGGCCGCCCCGGGCGACATCACCAAGGGGCCCACCATCACCCGGTACGAACTGCACCCGGCCCCGGGCGTGAAGCTCGAGAAGATCGCGGGCCTGACCAACAACATCGCGGCGGCCCTCAAGGCCGAGCGGTTGAACATCCTCGCGCCGGTCCCGGGCAAGTCGTCGGTGGGCGTCGAGGTGCCCAACGCGGTCAAGACCAAGGTCATCATGCGGGACCTCCTCGAGGCCCCGGAGTGGCAGAACACCAAGGCACGCATCCCGCTGGCCCTCGGCAAGGACGTCTACGGCCATCCGATCATCGCCGACCTGGCCGAGATGCCCCACGTGCTCATCGCCGGCAGCACCGGGTCGGGCAAGTCGGTGTGCATCAACACCATCATCGCCTCGCTGGTCTACCGCTTCAGCCCCGACCAGCTCCGGTTCGTGATGATCGACCCCAAGGTGGTCGAACTGCAGCAGTACAATGCGCTGCCCCACCTCGTGGTCCCCGTGGTCACCGACCCCAAGAAGGTCATCCTCGCGCTGCGCTGGGTGGTCAACGAGATGGAGAAGCGCTACCAGATCTTCGCCCGGGTCGGGGTGCGCAACATCAAGTCGTTCAACGAGCGCCCGAAGGAGAAGCCCCTGCCGCCGCAGGAGCCCGAGCTGCCGTTGACCGCCCGCCGCGAGCGGGTCGAACCGGGGGCCGACGGGTTCGCCGTGGAGATCGACGAGCAGATCGTCGTCCCGCGCGACGAGGACATCGTCATCCCCGAGAAGCTCTCCTACATCGTGGTGATCATCGACGAGCTGGCCGACCTGATGCTGGTGGCCCCGGCCGACGTCGAGATGGCCATCGCGCGCATCACGCAGATGGCCCGCGCGGCGGGCATCCATTGCATCGTGGCCACGCAGCGGCCGTCGGTGGACGTCATCACCGGCGTCATCAAGGCCAACATCCCGGCGCGCATCGCCTTCCAGGTGGCGGCCAAGGTGGACTCGCGCACGATCCTGGACCAGATGGGCGCCGACAAGCTGCTGGGCAAGGGTGACATGCTCTACCTGCCGCCCGGTTCGGGCCGGCTCATCCGGGCCCAGGGAGCCCTCATCACCGACGCCGAGATCGAGGCCGTGATGAACCACATCAGCGTGCAGGGCAAGCCGAGCTACGAGCCGGAGATCCACCAGGCGCTCCAGAAGGCCCAGAGCAGCATGGGCACGCTGCCGCTCGACCCGGACGACGAGGGGGGTGGCGAGGACGACGAGATCCTGCAGAAGTGCATCGATGTCATCCGCTCCGAGAAGAAGGCCAGCGTGTCGCTGCTGCAACGCCGGCTCAAGCTGGGCTACGGCCGGGCGGCCCGACTCATGGACGAGCTGGAGGACCGCGGGGTGGTGGGCCCCAGCAAGGGGGCCGAGCCGCGGGACATCCTGCTCGACCTCGACGGCGAGGGGTACGACGGCGGCGGCCAGCGGCTGGTGTAGGCGCCAAGGGCGGGTCGGGAGGTCCCGGACGGTGGCCGGGATCGGCCAACCGATGGGGAGGATCTCGCCTTGAGGAATCGCCCTGCGGCCGCTAGTACTTGGGGACACTCCGGCGCAACCCGTATGCCCATTTCCCGACCCTCCTCGTTCAACGGCAGCACCCTCAGCATCATCATGGGCGGAGGGCAGGGGACGCGGTTGTTCCCGCTGACCCGGGATCGGGCCAAGCCGGCGGTGCCGCTGGCCGGCAAGTACCGGCTGGTGGACATCCCCATCTCCAACTGCATCAACAGCGGGCTTCGGCGCATCTACCTGCTCACGCAGTTCAATTCGGCCTCGCTGCACCGCCACGTCTCCCAGAGCTACAAGTTCGACCACTTCAGCGGCGGCTTCGTGGAGCTGCTGGCGGCCGAGCAGAGCTTCTCGAGCACCAGCTGGTACCAGGGCACGGCCGACGCGGTGCGCAAGAACCTGCAGCACTTCAAGAACAACGACTTCGAGTACGCGCTGATCCTCTCGGGCGACCAGTTGTACCAGATGGATTTCCAGCAGGTCCTGCAGTCCCACATCGAGCACTCGGCCGACCTGACCGTGGCGACCATCCCGGTGGCGGCCCGGGAGGCCGGCGCCCTCGGGATCATGCAGGTCAACGCGGAGAACCGCATCACCCGCTTCGTGGAGAAGCCCAAGGATCCCGCGGTGCTGGAGTCGATGAAGCTCGACCGGGCGTCGTACCCCAGGTACGGCATCCGGCGGGACGAGGACCTCTACCTGGCCTCGATGGGCATCTACGTCTTCAACCGGGAGGTGCTCTTCGAGTTGCTGAACAACAACCACACCGACTTCGGCAAGCACATCCTCCCCGGGGCCATCGAGAACCGGCGCGTGTACTCCTACATCTTCGAGGGCTACTGGGAGGACATCGGAACCATCCGCAGCTTCTTCGAGGCCAGCCTCGACCAGACCAACGACCGCCCGCAGTTCGACTTCTTCAACCCGCCGGTCTTCACCCGGCCGCGCTACCTGCCGGCCACGCGCATCGAGAGTGCGGCGATCGACCATGCGGTGATCGCCGACGGTTGCACCATCGACCACGCCCAGCTCCGGCATGCGGTGGTGGGCATCCGCTCGATCCTCGACGCCGGAAGTTCGCTGAATCGGGTGGTGATGATGGGCGCCGACCACTACGACACCGCCGAGAAGCGCAACCGGCCGGAGAACCAGGGGATCCCGATCGGGGTGGGCAAGGGCACCCGGATCGACAACGCGATCATCGACAAGAACGCGCGGATCGGGCGCAACTGCATCCTCTCCCCCGAGGGCAAGCCCGCCGACGCGGACCATCCCCTTTACTACATCCGCGATGGTGTGCTGGTGATCCCCAAGGGCGCAGTCATCCCGGACCGGTCGATCATCTGAGGGGCCCCGGGGCGCGCCCACCCCCCAATCCGGCCCAACCAGGCCGCCTTGGGCGACGACGCGCCGGCCGTCAGGATCCGAAGCCCGCTCCCCGGGGCCTCGCCGCTCCAAAAAATCCCCTCTTGCCTCGGGAGCGGATCGACGGGTAGCTTCACGGTTCCTTTGAGGTTCCAAGGCCCGGTGGTCCGGGCAGCAGCAGCACACATTTCTATGGTTCGCATTCGTCTGAAGCGTGGTGGCAACAAGAACAACCCCGTCTACCGGATCGTCGTGGCCGACGGCCGCAGCCCCCGGGATGGCAAGTTCATCGAGGAGATCGGCACCTACAACCCCAAGGTCAAGGGCAACAACTACACCCTGAACCTGGATCGCGCCCAGTACTGGGTCGGTGTCGGTGCCCAGCCCAGCGACACGGTGGCCTCCTTCATCAAGAAGTCGGCCAAGACGGTCGCCGCGGCCGCCGTGGCGGCCTGACCCTTCCGCGCGGAACCCCCGAGGTCCTCCCTCAATCCTCCGCGCATCCGCCGCCCCCTTCGATCGTCAAACCCCACCCCGCCGACGACCCACAGCCTCGAGAGGATCCCATGCAGGCCTTCCTAGAGTTCGTGGTCCGCGAATTGGTGGACGATCCCGCGTCGGTCTCCATCACCCCGGTGGAACGCGGCGGGCTCACCGTCTACGAAATCCGGGTGGCCCAACCCGACGCCGGCAAGATCATCGGCCGTAGGGGGGGCACCATCCAGGCGATCCGTTCGGTGCTCCAGGTCGGTGCGGCCAAGGCTGGACGTCGCTGCACGGTCGACCTGGTCGAGGACGAGTGATCCGGTCGCCGGCCCGGGAGGCCCCGGTGCGGCGTCTCCGGTCCCCGGGGGATGAGAATCGACATCCTGAGCCTGTTTCCCGGCATGTTCGCCGGTCCGCTGGACGAGAGCATCGTGGGGCGGGCCCGCGAGGCCGGGTTGTTGGACCTGCGGATCCTCAACCTGCGCGACTGGGCCCATGACCGGCACAAGACCGTGGACGACCGCCCCTTCGGCGGCGGGCCCGGGATGGTGCTGAAGCCCGAGCCGGTCTTCGAGGCCGTGGAGTCGCTCCGGGGAGCCGCCACCCGGGTGATCCTCACCGCGCCCGGGGGCCGTCCCTTCACCCAGGGGATCGCCGCCGAACTGGCGGCGCTGGACCACCTGGTCCTCATCTGTGGCAGCTACGAGGGCTTCGACGAGCGCATCCGGGAGCACCTCGCCGACGACGCCCTGAGCATCGGGGACTATGTGCTGACCAACGGCGCGCTCCCGGCGATGGTCATCGTCGATGCGGTGACCCGTCTGCTGCCCGGCGCCCTGGGCGACTCGGAGAGCGCCTTGGACGAATCCCACGGCGACGGATTGCTCGAGTACCCGCACTACACGCGCCCCGCGGAGTTTCGCGGCTGGCCCGTTCCGGAGGTGCTCCTGTCGGGCAACCATGCCGACATCGCCCGGTGGCGCCGCCGGCAGGCGATGCGACGGACCGCCGAACGTCGTCCCGACCTGTGGGAAAAGTACCGCTGGCGAAAACCCGGCGACTGAGGCACTCTTGAATTTCTGCGGCGTTGATTGCCGTGATTTTTGCAGGAAAGAGACTTTTGCAACACTGAATCCAGAAGACAGCCATGAACAAGGCCGCATTGTTTGACAAGATCGAGGGCGAGCAGTTCCGCAAGGAAGCCGCGAAATTCAACGTGGGCGACAGCGTCCGGGTGCACACCAAGGTCGTCGAGGGCGACAAGGAACGCATCCAGATCTTCGCCGGTGTGGTGATCGGCATCCGTGGACGCGGGCTCAACCAGACCTTCACCGTCCGCCGCATCAGCTACGGCGAGGGCGTCGAGCGCATCTTCCCCACCCACTCCCCCCGCGTGGACAAGATCGAGGTCGAGCGCCAGGGCGCCGTCCGCCGCGCCAAGCTCACCTACCTGCGAGACCGCATCGGCAAGGGCGCCATGGCCGTGAAGGAGAAGGACACCCTTCTGGCGGCCTGAGGTCTCCCGGAGAGGCGGCGCCGCCCGGCGTGGCGATTGCCTCCTCGATCAGCGATCATCCACGGGGTCCGGTGCCCAAGGCACCGGGCCCCGTCGTGCTTGAGGCCCGCCCACTGCCGCAGACCCTCGGCCGGGCGACGTCGACGGCCGGCATGGGGAGCGTCCGATCCGCGAAGGCAGGAAGGGTCATTCGAGGCCCATAAAAACAGGGCGTTCGGGGTTGACACCCGGGGTGTTTTGAAGTGCTGTGTGAGGAAGAAAATCCCTTCACTCCGGTGCTTACCATCCTGGGTCCGAAATCCGAGTCCTGCGGCTACTGCGACGGCGTTTCGCGGCGGGGATTCCTGCGCATCGGTGCCCTGGGGATGGGGGGTATCGGGCTCTCCTCGCTGCTGCGGGCCGAGTCGGCGGCGGGCCTGCGGTCGGCGGGTCGCTCGCACAAGGCCGTCATCCTCATCTTCCTGCCCGGTGGCCCGAGCCACCAGGACATGTTCGACCTCAAGCTGGACGCACCGGCCGAGATCCGTGGCGAGTTCCGGCCCATCCCGACCTCGGTCCCGGGACTGCAGATCTGCGAGCATCTGCCCCGGATGGCGAAGATCATGGACCGCTGCACGGTCATCCGCTCGATGGTCGGCATGGAGGACCGGCACGAGTCGTTCCAGACCTACACCGGTCACCTGAACCGGAACCAGCCGCCGGGCGGATGGCCGGCGATGGGGGCCCTGCTGTCCAAGCTGCAGGGCTCGGCCGACCCGGCCATTCCCGCCTATTTGGGCCTCGCGCCCAAGATGGGACATGTGCCGTGGTCCGACAACGGCGTGGCCGGTTTCCTGGGCGCGGCCCACGCTCCCTTCGAGATCCACAAGGGCGGCGGCAAGGACGACATGGTGCTCAACGGCATCACCCTCGACCGGTTGGCCGACCGGAAGGCCCTGCTTGGCGCCCTCGACGGGTTCCGCCGCGAGGTGGATGCCGGTGGCCAGGTGGCCGGGGCCGACGCCTACACCCAGCAGGCCTTCGGCATCCTCACCTCCAGCAAGCTGATGACGGCGCTCGACCTCAAGAACGAGGACCCCGCCGTGGTGGCCCGCTACGGCAAGGGGGACCCTCGCAACCGGGACGACGGGGCACCCAAGCTGATGGAGCATTTCCTCATGGCCCGACGCCTGGTCGAGGCGGGGGCCCGTTGCGTGACGCTGGCCTTCAGTCGCTGGGACCATCACGGCGACAACTTCGGGGCCCTGCGCCAGGACCTGCCCCTGCTCGACCAGGGACTCAGCGCCCTGATCACCGACCTCCATGAGCGGGGGCTCGATCGCGACGTCTCGGTGCTGGTCGCCGGGGAGTTCGGTCGCACGCCCACCATCAACAAGGACGGCGGCCGCGACCACTGGCCGAGGGTCAATTTCGCCCTGCTCGCCGGTGGCGGCCTTCGGCATGGACAGTTCATCGGCTCCACCGACCGGCTGGGAGGCGAGGCCGATTCACGCCCCACCACCTTCGGCGAGGTCCATGCCACGATCTACCACGCCATGGGCATCGACGTGAACAAGGTCACCGTGCCCGACCTCACCGGCCGGCCTCAGTTCCTCGTTGAGCCCGGGGTCCAACCCATGAAGGAACTGGTGGGATGAGTGCCTTCCCGATCCATTCCGGGCGGGTCGATCGTGGTCCGCTGCCGGGCTTCCGATTGCAGTTGGGGCATCTCCGGGGGCAATCCCGACATTTATCCCTTGAACACGCGATGGGCCGCGCAGCGTCCGACACCCCATGCTGACCGTAGCCGGACCTTCCAGCCGCTTCTGTGACGGCCTTTCCCGAAGGAGCTTCCTCCGCATCGGGGGGCTCGGGTTGGGCGGCTTGACGCTGCCCCAGTTGCTGCGTGCCGAATCGGCCTCGGGCCTGCGGTCCAACCACAAGGCCGTCATCATGGTGTACCTGCCGGGCGGCCCGCCTCACCAGGACACCTTCGACCTCAAGATGGATGCCCCGGCCGAGATCCGGGGCGAATTCCGGCCCATCCCGACCACCGTCCCGGGGTTCCAGGTCTGCGAGCACCTGCCGCTGCTGGCGAAGCAGGCCCACCGGTACGCGGTGATCCGCTCGATCAGCGATGCGATCGACGACCATTCCGACTTCATGTGCCAGACCGGCCGCCGCAAGGCCGGGCAACCGCCGGGAGGGTGGCCGACCTTCGGTGCGACCGTCTCGCGCGTGATGGGGCCGGCCAACACCTCCGTGCCGGCCTTCGTGGGCCTCGAGCCCCGCATGCAGCATCGCCCCTACAATGCGGCCAATGCCGGGTACGCCGGGGTCTCGCACGATGCCTTCCGGCCGGCCTCCGACGCCAAGTCGGACATGGTGCTCAACGGCATCACCACCGACCGGCTGGCCGACCGTCGGGCCCTGCTGGGGGCCTTCGACCGGTTCCGTCGCGAGGCCGATGCCAGCGGTTTGATGGAAGGGGTCGACGGGTTCAACCAGCAGGCCTTCGGCATGCTCACCTCGAGCCGCCTGCTCGAGGCGTTGAACGTCGAGAAGGAGCCTGCCGCGCTTCGGGAGCGCTACGGCAAGGGCGACGCCAAGGTGCATGGCGACGCCGCGCCGATGCTCAACGAGCAGTTCCTCGTGGCCCGCCGCCTGGTCGAGGCCGGGGCCCGCTTCGTGACGGTGGCCTACGGGTTCTGGGACTACCACGGCAACAACTTCGGCAATGCCCGCAACGACCTTCCCATGCTCGACCAGGCCCTGAGCGCCCTGATCGCCGACCTGCACGACCGGGGCCTCCAAGATGACGTGAGTGTCATCGCCTGGGGCGAGTTCGGCCGCTCGCCCACCATCAACAAAGATGGCGGCCGCGACCATTGGCCGCGGGCGAACTGCGCGCTGCTGGCCGGCGGCGGCATGAAGGTCGGCCAAGTGATCGGTGCCACCGACCGGTTGGGCGGCGAGCCCAGCGAGCGGCCTGTCCAGTTCGGCGAGGTCTTCGCCACGCTCTACCAGAACCTCGGCATCGACGTGAACAAGACCACGCTGCCCGACCTGACGGGCCGGCCCCAGTTCCTGGTCCCCGAGGGATGCCAGCCCATGAAGGAGTTGGTGGGCTGACCGAAGAATCCGCCATGCCGGCCAATCGGAATTCCATGAAATCGCCCCGCCTCGTCGCCCTGAGGGCCATCCTTTGCGCCGGCCTCGTGGCCGTCGCCGACCGGCTCGTGGCCGGTACCCTGGAGGTGCAGTTCCGCGCCGGGGCCTCCGGGCTGGTGCTCGACTCGCAGGATGCCCGGCAGCAGCTCCTGGCCACCGCCGATGGCCGCCGCGATGTCACCCGCGAGGTGTCGTGGAGTGCCGAGCCGGAGGGCATCGTGCGCATCGACCCCACGGGCCGCGTGCTGCCGGTGGCCGACGGTTCGGCCGTCATCACGGCCCGGACCCGCGACGGCTCCGCCTCGGCGACCCTGCCGGTCCGGGTCCTGCATGCCGACCAGCCGGCCCCGCTCCACTTCGCCCACCAGATCGTCCCGATCTTCACCAAGAACGGCTGCAATGGCGGCGGCTGCCACGGCAAGGCGGCCGGCCAGAACGGCTTCCGCCTCTCGCTGCTCGGCTTCGAGCCTGACGAGGACTACGAGCACCTGGTCCGCGAGGCCCGCGGCCGGCGTCTCTTCCCGGCCGACCCGCCGCGCAGCCTGCTGGTCACCAAGGGCACGGCCGAGACCCCGCACGGCGGGGGCAAGCGCCTGGAGATCGGCTCCGACGACTACCGCCGCCTCGTCCGCTGGATCGGGCAGGGCATGCCGGTGGGCCGCACCAACGCGCCCACGGTCCAGCGTCTCGAGGTCTTCCCCTCCGCCCGCACCCTGGCCCTTGAAGCCGGCCAACAGCTCGTGGTGACCGCCCACTACAGCGACGGCTCCGCCGAGGACGTCACCCGCAGCTGCCTCTTCGAGCCCAACGACAAGGACATGGCCTCGGCCGACGCCCACGGCCTGCTCAAGATCTTCAACCAGCCGGGCGAGTTCGCGGTGATGGTCCGCTATCAGGACAAGGTGGCCACCTTCCGCGCCACCATCCCGCTCGGAGCCCCGGTCGAACGCCTGCCGGTGGCGCGCAACTTCGTCGACAAGCTGGTCTTCAAGCAGCTCCAGGTGGTGGGCATGCCCCCGAGCGAGGTCTGCGACAAGCCGACCTTCCTCCGTCGCGTGACGCTCGACATCGCCGGCCGCCTCCCCACGGCGGACGAGGTCCGGGCCTTCGACGCCGACACGGCCCCCGGGGACCGCGACCGCGTGATCGATCGTCTCGTGGCCTCGACCGACTACGCCGACTACTTCGCCGGCAAGTGGGCCGCGCTGCTGCGCAACAAGCGCACCGATCCCAAGCAGGCGCGGGGCACCATCGCCTTCCACGCCTGGGTCCGCGACAGCCTGGCGGTCAACAAACCCTACGACCGGTTCGTGCGCGAGGTGCTCACCGCCTCGGGCGATGTCTCCGACAACCCGCCCGTGGCCTGGTACCGGCAGGTCCGCACGGTGCAGACCCAGCTCGAGGACGTCTCGCAGCTGTTCCTCGGCCAGCGCATGCAGTGCGCCCAATGCCACCACCACCCGTATGAGAAGTGGAGCCAGGCCGACTACTGGAGCTTCGGCGCCGCCTTCTCGCAGGTGGCCTACAAGCCCGGAAGCCAACCCGGCGAGGAGGTCATCCAGCACCGCCGTGGCGAGGCCAAGGCCACCAACAAGAAGAACGGCCAGTCGGTCAAGCCCGCCGCCCTCGGGCAGTCGGCCTTCCAGTTGGACGTCGACGACGACCCCCGCGTGTTCCTGGCCGACTGGATGACCTCGCCCAAGAACCCCTGGTTCGCCAAGGCGCTGGTCAACCGCTACTGGAAGCACTTCTTCGGCCGCGGGCTGGTGGACCCCGAGGACGACATGCGCGACACCAACCCGCCAAGCAACCCCGAGCTGCTCGACGCCCTGGCCGCGCACTTCGTGGCCTCCGGGTTCGACCTCAAGGACCTGGTCCGGACCCTGTCCCGGAGCAGCACCTACCAGCTCAGCTCCGTGCCCAACGCCCACAACGCCAAGGACCGGCACCACTTCTCGCGCTTCTATCCCCGGCGCCTTCCCGCCGAGGTGCTGCTCGACTCGGTCAACACCCTCACGGGCTCCCGCAGCCAGTTCGAGGGCCTGCCCGCCGGCACCCGTGCGGTCTGCCTGCCGGACAACAGCTTCAACGCCCAGAGCTACTTCCTGACCGTGTTCGGCCGGCCCGAGGGCAGCAGCGCCTGCGAATGCGAGCGCAGCATGGAGGCCTCCCTCAGCCAGAGCCTGCACCTGCTCAACTCCAAGGACATCCAGGCCCGGTTGAGCGGCGACGATTCCCGCCCGGCCCGCCTGAACGCCGATTCCCGGCCCGATGCCGACAAGCTCTCCGAGCTGTACCGGATGGCCTACGCACGCACGCCGGCGGCCGACGAGATCCGCAGCGCCGTCGAGTACCTCGACCGCAAGGCCGCCGCGGCCAAACCCGGCAAGGACGCGGCCGAGACGTCAGCCCTCCGGTCCAAGGCGCGTCGAGAGGCCTGGGAAGACCTGACCTGGGCGCTCCTGAACACCAAGGAGTTCCTCTTCAACCACTGACGCATGTCGCGGGTCTCCTGGGTCCTCCGGATCGCCCTCGCATGGGCCGCCCTCGCCTCCGCCTGGGCCCAACTCCCGGCGCCTCGTCTGCTGACGGTCTTCCCGCCCGGCGGGGCCGCCGGATCCACGGTCGAGGTGACGGTGGCCGGTTCCGACCTCGACGAGGCCGTCTCATTGGTCTTCTCCGAACCCGGCGTGACCGGGGTCCCGGTGCCCGGCGCGTCCGACCGGTTCCGGGTGACCCTGCCGGCGAACCTGCCGGAAGGCCTGCTGGACCTCCGGGTGCTCGGTCGCCACGGACTCTCCAACCCCAGGGCGTTCTCGGTCGGCGCGGCGGGAACCGAGCGGTCCTGGAAGGAGACACCGTCGTCCCCGGAGAAGGCCTTCGACCTGCCGCTCGAGTCGGTGGTGCAGGGGCGCCTGGGCGCCCAGGAGGTGCTGTGGTTCCGGTTCCGGGGCGAGGCCGGCCAGGCCCTCGGGGCCCGCCTGGAGGCGTCCGGCCTCGATTCCCGCCTCGTGCCCGACCTGGCACTGACCGACGCCGCCGGCCATGAGGTCGCGCGGGTCCGCCGCCGGGAATGGTTCGATTTCCGGCTGCCCTCGGCCGGCACCTACCTGTTGCGCCTCAACGACTCCCTCTACCGTGGCGGCGACACCCATGGCTTCCGCCTCCGCCTAACGGCCCGTCCCCGTGTGGCCTTCGCGGTGCCGATGGTGTTGCAGGCGGGCCGTCCTCAGCGCGTCACCCTCTACGGTCGACGCCTGCCCGGAGGCGTGCCGTCCCCGGTGCTCGGACCCGACGGCGAGTCGTGGGAACAGCGTGAGGTGGAGGTCCTGGCCCCGGCCACCCCCGACGATCCCCAGGCCACCGTGGCGGTCTTGCCGGCACCGGCCTCGACGCCCCTGGCCTCGGGGGTGTGGTTGTGGCGCGGTTCCGGGGCCGCCGGCCCGGCTCCGGCGATCGCCCCGCTCGAGCCCGTGCCGTGGGCCTTGACGACGTTGCCGGTGGTCACGGCGGCCCCGACGGGGCTGGTCCAGGTGACCCCGCCCTGCGAGGTCTCCGGGCTGTCTCCGGAGCGGGGGCAGGCCGCCGGCGTGGTCTTCGACGCCAAGACTGGCGAGGTGTTCCAGGTCGAGCTGACCTCCGAGCGCTGGGGCTTCCCGGTCGACCCGATGGCGGTGGTCCAGCGCGCCAAGCCCGGTGCCTCCCCGGCCGAGGCCGTGTCCTGGGTCGACGTGCTGGAACTGGGCGACACCGAGCAGAACCTGGGCGACCGGGAGTTCCGCACCGCGCACCGCGATGCCGCAGCCCGCTGGAAGGTGGAGGAGGGCGGTCGCCACCGCATCGTCGTCCGCGACGGGTTCCGGCGGGGCGACGGCCAGGCCCGGTTCCCGTACCGGTTGAGCCTGCGCCGCGAGAGTCCGGACTTCCAACTGGCCGTCTTTCCCATGCCGCCGCCCCGGGCGGGCGAGGATCGCAGCATCGCGGTGGTGTCGCCGTCGATACGCCGGGACCAGACGCTGGCGTTCCGCGTCGTCGCCTTCCGGCAGGACGGATTCGATGGCGACATCCGGCTGGGGGCCATCGACCTGCCGTCCGGGGTGGGCGCGTCGGCCCCCCGCATCGCCGCGGGCCAAAACACCGGCGTCCTGCTGCTGAGCGCCGGTGCCGGGGCCACGGGTTCGGCCCCGTGGCGGCTGGTCGGCACGGCCACCCTCGGTGCCGGCACGCTGGTCCGCACGGCCTCGGTCGCCTCGGTGGTCTGGCCGGTCGCCGACTTCAACAACGAGAATCCGGTCGTCCGCCGCACCCGCGGCACCTCGCTGGCGGTGGTGACCGCCGAGTCGGCCCCGGTGACCCTGCGGGTCGGCACCGCCACGCCCTCGGCCGACGGGGCCACCTGGAAGCTGCCGCTGCACCTGGAGCGGCGTGGCGAGTTCCAGGGCGCCTTCAACGTCAAGGCCGGCGGACATCCGGCGCTGGACAAGGCCAAGGAGATCCCGATTCCCGAGAAGGCCACCAACCTCGTGGCCGAACTGGCCCTGGGCGAGGCCCGTTTCCCCAATGGAACGCACACCCTGTGGCTGCAGGGCAGTCTCGCCGGCAAGTACCGGCAGGCTCCGGAGGCCGTCGCCGTCTCGGAGGCCGAACTGAAGGCCGCCGAGCAGGCCTTGGCGTCGGCCAAACCGGAGGGCAAGCCCGCCGCCGAAGCCCGCAAGAAGGAGGCCGAGGCCCGCAAGAAGGCCGCCGACGAGAAGGCCAAGCCCCGCGATGTGACCGTCGCCGTTTGGTCCGAACCCTTCATCGTGACGGTCGGGGCCATTCCGGCCGCCGCCGGCAAGGAGTCCAAGCCATGACGTGTCGACCGAGAGCCTCCCGGCAACCCTTCCATCGAGGCCGGTGTCCGGTCGCATTTGAGGCCGTCGCATTTGAGGCCGGCGGCATGGTCCGTGTCCTCGCCGGTGTGGCCGCCGCGATCGCGCTGGCGATCCCGCCGCTCGTCGCGGCCGTCACGCCGCTGACCATCGATCGGCCGGCCGCCGGGGCATCGACGCCGGTCGGGTTCCAGAAGGACATCCTTCCGATGTTCCAGGCCAACTGCCTGCCCTGCCACAACCAGACCCGGGCGAAGGCGGGCCTGAACCTGGAGACCCCGGCGGCCCTGCTCCGCGGCGGCGACACCGGCCCGGGCGCGGTGCCCGGCAAGCCGGCCGAGAGCCTGGTGCTCAAGTCGGCCGCGCATCAGGTGGAGGATCTGGTCATGCCGCCGGCCGGCAACAAGTCGAACGCCCGCGACCTGACCCCGCAGGAACTCGGCCTGCTCTGGCGCTGGATCGAACAGGGGGCCAAGGCCGACCAGGCGGTCGTGGTGGAGCCGTCGTGGAAGCCCATCCCGCAGGAGTGGAATTCCAGCTTCGCCGTGGCCCTCGATTCCGGGGGCGCCACGGTGGCCGTGGCCCGGGCCAACCGGGTCAGCGTGCTCGACGTGGCCACCGGCCGGACGCTGGGCCGGCTCGAGGATCCCTCGCTCGAGGGCGCCACCCAGCGCGACGTGGTGGGGGCCTTGGCGTTCAGCCCCGACGACCAGTGGTTGGCCACCGCCGGGTTCCGCGAGGTGCGCCTGTGGCAGCGCCGGCCCGTGACCGTCGAGCCGGTGCTGGCCGTGCCTTCGTCTGCGGCCTGGGTGGCCGCGGACTTCTCACCCGACGGCAAGGTGCTGGCCTCCATCAAGGCCTCGGGCCACCTGGAGATCCGCACCGATCCCCTCGGACGGCTGCAGGGGGCCTGGGCCCTGAAGGGGTTCGCTGCGGCCGCCGCCGCGCCGCAGGTGCGCTTCCGGTGGTCCAGGGACGGGCGTTGGCTGGCGATTTCCTCCGGTCGGGACTGCTGGAATCTCTCGCCCGGTGGATCCGGCTATTCCCTGGCCCAGGCGCCCACGCTGCCGGCCGAGCCGACCGGCATGGCGTGGGTTCCGGGCGACGACCACTGGTGCCTCACCTACGGCACGAACCATCCGCCCCAGCGACTGCGTCAGGGCGGGCCGGGTTCCGGTGGCGCCCGGTGGATCCTGGAGGAGGCCCACGGGATTCCGGCCGGGGTCACGGTCCTGGCACCGGACCCGGTCGCCGAGGGCTCGCTCTGGGGAGGCGATGCGCAGGGCGCGCTCCAGCGATGGGGACGGTCGGCTCTCGGCCCCCGGGCGCTGACGTCACCCGTGCGATCGTTGCTGTGGGAACGTTCGGGTTCGAACGGGGTCGCGATGTTGGCCGACGGATCGGCGGCATCCCTCGCGGCCGACGGCTCCGTCACCAACGCCCCGCGGATGTCCGGCGATCCACGGTTGGTGGCCGACGCGGCCCGCGAGGAGCGCGAGGTCACGCGGGCGCGCCTGGAGGTCACGCTGGCGGGCTCCCGCATCCAGGAGGCCCGCGTCGCGGTGACCAATGCCCAATCGGCCCTGTCGAAGGCCCGCGAGAAGCGCGACCAGACCGCCAAGGCGCTCACGGAACGCCAGAAGGAGTCGGCCGACCAGGAGGCCCTGGTCGCCTCGGCCACCCGGGACCGGGATGCGGCCGACGCCGAGTTGGCCAAGGTCCGGGCCGACGCCAAGGCGGCCGGCGACCAGGTGCAGAGAGCGTCGGCCGCGGCGAAGGCGTCGCCCGAGGCGGCCCTCCGGGGTGTTGATGACTTGCTGGCCAAGGCCGAGGCGGTCGGCCGTGCCAAGGCGCTGCTCGAGCGGGCCGAGGCCGAGGTGCCTCCGCGCCGCAAGAAGGCCGAGGAGCAGCTCGCCGCCGCCCAGAAGAAGGTGGGCGAACTCAAGGCGCCGCTCGACAAGTCCCGCATCACGGCCGAGGGGGCCGCCCAGGATGTCGTGCTCTCGGAGAAGTCCCTGACGGGGGCGACCGACGCCGTGGCCGTGGCGGAGACCGAGGAGCGTCAGGCCCGGGACCGGGTGTCCAAGGCCGAGGCCCGTTGGGCGACCGCGCGGGCGGCCCGCGACCGGTCCGCCACCGGCTCCTTCCTGGCCGCCGCCCTGGCGGCCTCCAGCGAGTCGCTCCTGACCGTGGGAGAGGGCGGCCTCTGGACCCGGTGGCACCCCCGGACCGGTCGGGCCATGGAGACCTTCGCCACCGGCCAGGGAAACCCCTTGGCGCTGGTCGCCCTCGGTGACGACGAATTCCTCGCGGCCTTCCCCGACGGTGTCCGCCGCGTCCGGACCGCCCGCCCGTGGTTCCTGCGCCAGCGCATCGCCGGCACCACCAACGCGCCGGCCTTCGCCGACCGGGTCAATGCCCTGGCCTTCAGCCCGGATGGCTCGCTCCTGGCCACCGGCGGCGGCGAGCCCTCGCGTTCCGGGGAGCTCAAGCTCTGGAAGCTCCCGGAGGGCACGCTGGCCGCCGACCTCGGGGGGCTTCACAGCGACGCCGTCACCGCCGTGGCCTTCTCGCCGCGCGGCGACCGCCTGGCCACCGCCGGCACCGACCGCTTCGCGCGCATCACCGGGCTGCAGACCAACGCGCCCCGGTTCAACCTCGAGGGCCACACCCATCATGTGATCGGCGTGGCCTGGTCCCCGGATGGCGGCGTGCTGGCCACCGCCGGGGCCGAGGGCGTGGTCAAGCTGTGGAATCCCCGGACCGGCGAGCGGCGCAAGAATGTCGACGGCTTCGGCAAGGAAGTCACCGGGCTGCAGGCGGCGGGGCCGTCGCTGCGCTTCGTGGCGCTCAGCGGCACCGGCGGCGGCCGCCTCTTCAAGGCCGACGGCGAGAAGGTGCGTGACCTGGCCTCGGTGCCCGACTACCTGCAGGCGCTGGCCGTGAGCCCGGACGGCCGATGGATCGTGGGGAGCGATGACCGCGGCCACGTGCGGGTCTGGGACTCGGAGAACGGTCAATTGCGGCAAAGTTGGGCGCCCTGACCGTCGGGCCCAGGCCGGGCTTTGACCCCGGACGACGGATCTGCATCCTAGCCGAAATACTTCCCATGCTCCTCGCCGAAATGACCTCGCCGCGGCTCGCCGCGCTGCCCCGCGAGACCCCGATCGTGTTCCCCGTCGCCGCGATCGAGCAGCACGGGGGCCACCTCCCGGTGGTGACCGACACGAGCCTCGTCGGCGAGGTGGCCCGCCGGGCCGAGGCGGCCCTGTCCGACCGCGTGGTCTTCGCCCCGGTGCTCTGGCTGGGCAACTCCGACCATCACCTTGATTTCCCCGGCACGCTGTCCGCGCCGCCGCGTCCCTACCTCGACCTGCTTGGGGGGCTTGCCGACAACGTGCTGCGGCATGGGTTCCGGCGGATCCTCTTCCTCAACGGCCATGGCGGGAACGACGTGCCCGGCCGGCAGGCCGTGTTCGAGCTGCGCCAGCGCCACCGGGACACCGACGGCCTGCTGCTGCTCTTCGCCACCTACTGGAGCCTCGGCGGCCAGCCTTTCGAGCGTCCCGTGCCGGGCGGTTGGGTGCAGGGCGACATGGGCCACGCCTGCGAGTGGGAGACCTCGATGATGCTGCGCCTCGACCCGGCCCGTGTCGGTCCCTTCGCCGGGTTGGCTCCGGTCGACGCCACCCCGCCGTTCCACCCGGCCCATCGCGGCTGGGTCACGCGGGAGCGGACCACCACGGGCCACATCGGCCACCCCGCCGCCGCCTCGATCGAGAAGGGCGAGACGCTCTTCGAGGTCTTCTCGGCCGACGTGGTCCGGTTGCTGGAGCGGGTGCTCCGCTGGGACGGCCGCTCCTGGTCCGAAGGCTGAGCCCGGAACACCCCATCCCTCCCGATGAGCAGCACCGTCCCCAGCCCTTCCGGTCCGCGCGGTGCCGCCTGGAAATGGTCGGTGTGCGGCCTGCTGTTGCTGGCCTCGGCGATCAACTACATGGACCGGCAGACGTTGTCCGGGCTCTCGGTGCGGATCACCCAGGAGTTCGGGATGTCCAAGACCCAGTACGGGCAGGTCGAGGCCGTCTTCGGCTACGCCTTCGCCGCGGGCTCGGTGCTCTTCGGGTGGATGGCCGACCGCTTCGCGGTGCACCGGGTCTACGCGGCTGTGCTGGCCCTCTGGTCGCTGGCCGGCATGGCCACGGGGTGGGCCCGCGACCATCAGGACCTGCTCGTCCTGCGTGGGTTGCTGGGGTTCTTCGAGGCCGGCCACTGGCCCTGCGCGGTGCGCATCACCCGATCGCTGCTGGACGAACGCCAGCGTTCCCTCGGCAACGGGCTGCTCCAGAGCGGGGCGACCGTCGGGGCCATCCTCACCCCGTTGCTGCTGCCCCTGCTGCTCGGCGCCGGCGCCGCGGACGGCACGGGTGCCTGGCGTCCGCCCTTCTTCCTGCTGGGCGGGGTGGGCCTGCTCTGGCTCGTCCCATGGTTCGCCATGATCCGCTCGGGCGACCTGCGTTCCGGGGACGAATCGATGGCGTCGGCCGGCGCGTCGGCGGTGCCGTTCACGCGCGTGCTCTTCAGCGGGCGGATGCTGGCGGTCATCGTCGTGGTGGCCTGCATCAACACCACCTGGCAGGTCCTCCGCGCCTGGCTGCCGATGTTCCTGCAGAAGGGCAGGGGGTATTCCGAGACCGAGGCGCTGCACTTCAACTCGGCTTTCTTCGCCGCGGCCGACGTCGGCTGCCTGGCGGCCGGGGCGCTGGCGGTGGCCCTGGCCCGGCGCGGGCGTTCGCCCTCGGGCGCCCGGTTCGTCGTTTTCGCCGGCTGCGCCCTGCTGTGCTGTGGCACGCTGGCGGCGCCATGGCTGGGCCGGGGACCGCTGCTGCTGGTGGTGCTGCTGGCCATCGCGGCCGGGTCGCTCGGGGTCTTCCCGCTGTACCACACCTTCACCCAGGACCTCTCCGATCACCACCAGGGCAAGATCACCGGCGCGGCCGGGGTGGCCGGCTGGATCCTGCCCGCCCAGGCCCAACTGCTCTTCGGGATGTCCGCCGACCGCCTCGGCACGATGGACCCGGGCCTGGCCGTCGCCGGGCTCCTGCCCCTGCTGGCCCTGCCGCCCCTCTGGTACCTCCACCGGATCCGGACCCGAACCCCTGCCTGAAGGACTCAGACCCCATGACCCCCAACGTCTCCCGTCGCCAGTTCCTCACCACCGCCGGCACCGTCGCCGGGCTCACCGTCGCCGCCCCCTCGGCCTGGGCCCGGAAGGCCGTGGAGCCGGCGCGCAAGAAGGTCGCCCTCATCGCCACCGAGGTGCGCCTGCATTCGCACGCGCAGCATTTCATCGACCGCTTCCTGGTGGGCTACGCGTGGGAAGGGCGCTGGCGCAAGCCCGAGGTGGACCTGGTGTCGCTGTATGTGGACCAGTTCCCGGACAAGGACCTCGCCCGCGGCACGGCGGCGCGGCATGGCGTGCCCATCCATGGATCCATCGCCGAGGCCCTGACGCTGGGCACGGGGAAGCTGGCGGTCGACGGGGTGGTGATCATCGGCGAGCACGGCAAGTACCCGAAGAACGAGAAGGGGCAGACGCGCTACCCGCGCCACCGTTTCTTCAAGGAGGTGGTCCGCGTGTTCGAGGCCTCGGGCCGCAGCGTGCCGGTGTTCAACGACAAGCACCTCTCGACCGACTGGCGCGAGTGCGTGGAGATGGTGGAGGACTCCCGGCGCCTGGGCTTTCCGTTCCAGGCCGGTTCGTCGCTGCCGGTGACCAAGCGCATGCCGGCCCTCGAGATGCCCCTGGGCACCCCGCTGTCCGAAAGCCTTTGCGCGGCCTACGGCGGCCTCGACAGCTACGACATCCACGGCCTCGAGACCGCCCAGTGCATGTCCGAGCGGCGGCGGGGCGGGGAGGTCGGGATCCGTCGGGTGCACGGGCTGCGCGGTGCCGCCTTCTGGCAGGAGTTGTCCCGTCGGGAGTCCACCGTGCGGCTCCTCGAGGCGGCCCTGGTCCGCAGCCACAACCTGCCGGTGCGCGACGGTTATCCGTCGGCGCCGGTCGACCTGGCCTGGGCCCGCGAGGTGTTCCCCGAGGCCTGGGGCTACTTCATCGACCACCGCGACGGGTTCCGCACCACCCTCGCGATGCTGGCCATCCGCGACTTCAACTACGCGGGCCTCGATGCGCGGACCGGCCGGATCCTCTCCTGCCAGATGTACCTGCCCATGCCGACGCACGGGTCGTCCACGGCCGACTTCTTCAACCCGCAGATCCGCCACATCGAGCGGATGGTGGTGGAGAACCGTCAGCCCTATCCGCTGGAGCGCACCTTGCTCACCTCGGGCATGACCCTGGCGGGCGTGGAATCCCTGCACCGGGGACAGCCCATCGACACGCCCGAGATGGCCGTCCGCTATCGGGTCGGGAGCGAATCGTTCTTCTGGCGGGATTGAGGACGCCGCCAGAGGCCGGCCCTGCACCGCGGGGAGGGCGGCCAACGGGGCGCCCACACGGGTGCCCCCAAATGGGCGCGCGCCGGCGGGCCAACGGGTTCCGCGCGTGACGCCGCCCGTCGGCATGTTACGATCTCGTGACCAACCGTCCCCAGTTGGCACGGAAGATGCCAAGAGTGCGTCATCCCGTGCCCATCACCGCCCGGCCGTTCAAGGTCCGGTCGGGGCGGTCGGCCCGGTGCTTCCATCATGAATCCGTCCTTCCTGATCCAGGCGATCCCCGGTCGCTGGTTGCTGGTGTTGCTGCTCGTCCTGACGCCCTGCCTACGGGGCGGGAGCCTGTTGCGCGAGGTCTACCTCCGCATTCCCGGCGTCGCGCTGGCCGACCTGACCAACAACCCGGCATTCCCCGCCAAGCCGTCCTCCACCAACCTCATCACGGACCTCTTCGAGGCCCCGACCGATGTCGCCGACAACTACGGCCAGCGGTTGAGTGGAATCTTCACCGCGCCCGTGGGTGGCCCGTACACCTTCTGGATCGCCGGTGACGATGCCTCCGGCCTCTTCCTCAGCACCGATGCCACCCGGGAGAAACGGCGCCAGATCGCCAGCGTGCCGGGGTGGACCAGCCCACGGGAGTGGGGTCGGTACACCGAGCAGCAGAGCGCTCCCACCACGCTGGTGGCAGGCGGCCGCTACTACCTCGAGGCCCTGCAGAAGGAGGGCGGCGGCGGGGACAACCTGTCGGTGCGATGGTTGCGGCCCGACGGCGTCGACGAGGGGCCGATCCCCCTCGACGCGTTCATCGCCTGGGGCCTGAAGCCCGAGGCGCCCCGGATCTCCGTGCAACCGGTGGCGGCCACGGCCGGCGAGGGCGGCGTGGCCACCTTCACGGTCGCCTTCGACAACCCGGGCGGGGCCGAGGTGCTGTGGCGGCGCAATGGCCAATTCATCCCGCAGGCCTCGGGACCGCAGCTCCGGCTGGACCCCGTGCGTTGGGCCGACGATGGGGCCCTGTTCCAGGCCTTCCTCACCAACGCGCTTGGCACCACCCAATCGGTGGCCGTGGCCCTCACGGTCACCCCCGACACCGTCGCGCCCGAGGTGCTTCGGGTCTTCAATATCGGCCTGACCAACGTGGTGATCGAGTTCAGCGAACCCGTGGCGATCCCGACGACCGCGGCACTCCCCGAGAGCTTCCGGATCGATGGAGGCGTGACGGTCCGATCCGCCTCCCCGGGGACCAGTCCGGGTCTGGTGGTGCTGGAGGTGGCCGGGATGGTCGAGTCCACCCGGTACCAGGTGTCGATCCAGGGCGTGCGCGACCTGTCGGCCCGTGCCAATCCCGTCGCGCCGGGGACCCGGCGGGAGTTCTTCACCGCCGACCTCGCGCCGGTGACCCTCGGGGGCAACGAGGCCCGTGCGACCACGGTGCAGTGGGTGGCCCGGGGCGGCTTCGACGTCTCGGTGCGCGGCGGGGACATCGGCGGCACCGTCGACTCGGCCGGACTGGCGGCCCAGTCGCTGCGGGGTGATTTCGACCTGCGCGTGCGCGTGGAGTCCCTCACGATCACCGATCCCTTCGCGAGCGCCGGACTGGTGGTGCGCTCCAGCGAGGACGCCAACGCCACCTTCGCCGGCGCCTTCGCCGGGTCGCCCACCGTGGGGTCCTTCTTCCGCTCGCGGCTGGGCACCGGGGCCAACGCGGTCCTCGCGGCGCCCCGGGGCGGCTTCCCGGTGAACCATCCCCGCACCTGGCTGCGCCTGAGGCGCAGCGGCGGCGTGCTGACGGGTTTCGGATCGATGGATGGCACGAACTGGACGTCCCTGGGCACGGCCACGATCTCGATGCCCGAGTCGGTCGCGGTGGGTCTGGCGGTCTCGGGCCGCGATACCAATGCCGTGGCCGTGGCGCGGTTCCGGGACTACGGCACCGTGGTCGGGGCGGCGGAGGTCGGCTTCGAGCCGCGGCGCGAGGGCCTGGGCCTGTCGAGCCGGCGGACACGCATGGTCTTCAGCGAGATCCAGTACCGGCCGACGCCGGAGCCGGGATCCTCGCCGCTGGAGTTCGTGGAACTGTACAATGCCGGCGACGTCTTCGAGGACCTGTCGCGGTGGAGGATCGCCGGCACGGTGCGCTACCAGTTCCCCGAGGGGTTCCGGCTGGGGGCGGGCCAGTTCGTGGTGGTGGCGCGGGATCCGGCGGCGGTGTCGGCCCGGCATGGGATTACCGGGGTGCTCGGGCCGTATTCGGGAAGCTTCAACGGCGCGGGCGGCCCGCTGGAGCTGCGCGATGAGATGGATGCGATCAAGCTGCAGATGGACCTCGGCACCCGGGATCCGTGGCCGGTGGCGGCCGACGGCTCCGGGCACTCGTTGGTGCTTTCCAACCCGAGCCATGGCGAGGCCGACCCGCGGGCCTGGGCCGCGAGTGCGACCCGGGGAGGCAATCCTGGCGCGATGGACCCGCTGCCGACGGCCGATCCGGCCCGCGACGTGGTGCTCAACGAGGTGCTGGCCCACACCGACCTTCCGCAGCTCGACATGGTCGAACTGTTCAACCGCGGGACGGTGGCGTCGGACCTTTCCGGCTGCGTGCTGACCGACGACCTCCGGACCAACCGGTTCCGCTTCCCGGCGGGCACGACCCTTGCCCCCGGGGCCTTCTTGCAGCTCGACGAGCGCGCCCTGGGGTTCCGGCTGAGCGCGGCTGGCGAGACGGTGTGGCTCTTGGGTGCCGACGGGAGCCGGGTGCTCGACGCGGTGCGCTTCGGCGCGCAGGAGAACGAGGTGGCCTTCGGCCGCTGTCCCGACGGGTCGGACGACTGGCGCCGCCTGGAGTCCTTCACGCCCGGTACGCGCAACGCGGCCCGCCGGATCGAGGCTGTGGTGCTCAACGAGATCATGTACCATCCGATCAGCGAGGAGGATGCCGACGAGTTCGTGGAACTGCACAACCGCTCGGGCCAGGCGGTGGACCTGTCGGGCTGGCGGCTGCAGGACGGGGTGTCGTTCACCTTCCCGACCGGGGCGTCGATCCCGGCCGGCGGCCACGTGGTCGTGGGGCGCAGCGCGGAGCGGTTGCGGGCCAACCATCCGGGCCTGACGGCGGCGAACACCTTCGGCAACTGGTCGGGGTCGCTGCGGAACTCCGGGGAGCGTCTGGCGCTGTCCAAGCCCGATGTGATCCTCTCGACCAACGCGGTCGGCGTGGTGGACAGCGACACCATCCACATCGTGGTTTCGGAGGTGACCTACCGGGATGCCGGCCGGTGGGGTCAGTGGTCCGGTGGCGGCGGCTCGTCGATGGAGCTGGTCGACCCGAAGGCCGACCCGACGCGGGCCTCGAGCTGGGCCGATTCCGACGAGAGCAACAAGGGGGAGTGGCAGCAGTTCAGCGTCACCGACGCCCTGCGCTTCGCGACCCAGCCGGCCACCCGGCTGCACCTGGGCATGCTCGGGGCCGGGGAGTGCCTCATCGACGAGGTCGAGGCGCTGAACGCCTCGGGCACGGCGGTGCTCACCAACGGTGGGTTCGAGGTCGGGACAGGCACCGGAGCCTCGGGCTGGGCCTTCCGGGGCCACCATCGGCGCTCCCGGGTGGAATCGACCGGGGCGTTCTCCGGCAGCCGGGCGCTCCGGGTGATCGCCCCGGGCGATCTCGACGCGGGCCGCAACTGCGTGCGCGCCCCCTTGTCGGGCAACCTGAACAACGGCTCGGTGATGACGCTGCGCGTGCGGGCCCGATGGGTGGCGGGCTGGCCCGAGATCCTGCTGCGCACGCGCGGTGGCGGCCTGGAGCTGGCCGCGCGCCTGCCGGTGCCCCGGAACCTGGGAACGCCCGGGGCTCCCAACAGCCGGCGGGTGTCCAACGCCGGCCCGTCAATCGACCGGGTGACGCACCGGCCGGCGGTCCCGGCGGCCGGGCAGCCGGTGGTGGTGAGCGCGCGGGTGGCCGATCCCGACGGCCTGAGTTCGGTGAGCCTGAGGTTCCGGGCCACCGAGACGGCCGCGTTCTCGTCGGTGGCGATGCGCGACGACGGGGCCGGTGGCGACGCGGTGGCCGGCGACGGGGTCTGGTCGGCGACGCTGTCCGGGCGCAACCCGGGCGACCTGTTGCAGTTCGTGGTGGAGGCCTTCGACAATGCCGGGACGACGGCGTCGACGACCTTCCCGAACGGGCCGGTCTACGCGGGCCTGGCGCCGGTCACGGGCGCGAACATCCGCTGGGGCGACCCGGTGCCGGCGGGGAGCTTCAACCACGTGCATGCCTGGCTGACCGCGTCGCAGAACACACTGCTGAGCAACGGGCAGGATTCGCCGCTGGTGGGCGGCCTCGACAACACCTACCGCGACGCCACGCTGGTGCACGGCAATTTGCGGGTGATCTACAACGCGGGCATCCGGCGCAAGGGCAGCCCGTTCACGGGGCAGGCCGACTACGCGCTGACGGTGCCGGGCGACGACCTGCTCCTGGGCACCCGGGACCGGGTGTACGGCCTCACCGGCAACGGCGGCGAGGAGGCCACCCGGATGCGCAACCAGATCGCCAACTGGATCGCCCGACGGATGAGCCTGCCGTATCTCAACACGGCCTACATCCGTTTCTACCGCAACGGCTCCACCTTCGGTTCGGTCGCCGAGGACCTTGAGCAGCCCAACAACGACTACGCGGAGGGCTGGTATCCCGAGGGCGGGGATGGGGACCTGCGCAAGGTGGCCTTCGCCTTCGAGTTCGACGACTCCGGCGGGTTTTCGCCGACCGGGGCCGACCTGGCTCCCTTCCGCAATCCCAACGGTCAGCTCCGTCCGGCCCGCTACCGCTACAACTGGCAGGGGCGCCCCAGCGGCACCAGCGCCAGTGACTTCACCCAGTTCTTCGCCCTGGTCACCGCCGCGAACGACCGGACCTCCAACTTCATCCCCAACCTGCTGAATGTGGCCGACATGGACCAGTGGATGCGCTCCTTCGCCCTTGATGGTTGCCTGGGCAACTGGGACACCTGGGGCACGGGCAACTCGCAGAACAAGTACATCTACGCCCAGCCCGGCGGCCGATGGCGAATTCTCCCCTGGGACATGGACTGGGTGCTCGGCGTGGGCGACGCCACCAACCGCCGGCTCTTCGGCGGCAATGACGCCGCGGTCAACGTCATGTTCGACACGCCGACCTTCAAGCGCATGGCGTGGAGGGCCTACCAAGGCGCGGTGGCCGGTCCCTTGTCGGTCGCCGAGTACCAGCCGCAGTTCAACGCCCGTTCGGCGGCGCTGGCCTTCAACCAGGTCACCGGGGCCTCGTCGCCGTCGGCCATCGCGACCTACCTCAACGGCCGGAGAAGCTTCCTCAACACCCAGATCCAATCGGCCGATGCCAAGGCCTTCGCCATCACCAGCAACGGGGGAGCCGACTTCACCTCCTCCACGGCGGTGGCGGTGATCGACGGCACGGCCCCGTTTGTCGCGGCGGCGATCTCGGTGAACGGGGTGCCGATGCCCCTCGAGTGGACCTCGGTGCAGAACTTCCGTCTGCGGGTGCCGCTGACGGCCCGGACCAACGTGCTCAACCTGGCGGCGGTGCGGTCCGATGGCACGCCCATCTCCGGGCTCACGGACTCGGTCACGGTCAGGTTCAACGGCATCCTGCAGCAACCGGGCGACTTCGTCGGGATCCACGAGATCCACTACAACCCCGCCGAACCCGGTGCCTCCTTCGTGGAGCTTCACAACCGCTCGTTCTCAAGCTCCTTCGACCTGTCGGGGGTCCGTCTGAACGGCGTGGGTTACGAGTTCCCCGAGGGGGCGGTGATCCCCCCGGGGGGCTATTGGGTGCTGGTGCGGAACCGGGCGGCCTTCGCGCTGGCCTATGGGGCCGGGGTGCGGGTGTTCGATGAATTCCCCGGCTCCCTCGACAACGGCGGCGAGCGCCTCTCGCTGATCCGGGGCAGCGGCACCAACGAGGTGGTGATCAGCGAGGTCCGCTACGACAACGACCTCCCGTGGCCGCCGGAGGCGGACGGTCTGGGTTCGTCGCTGCAGCGGATCGATGCCTCGCAGTCGTCGTGGCGGGTGGGCAACTGGGCCGCGGCCCCGACCAACTCGGCCGACCGCGTCACCCCCGGACGCGCCAATTCCGTCGGGGCGGGGCTGGGGGCGTTCCCGCCGCTCTGGATCAACGAGGTGCTGCCGATCAACGCCTCCGGTCCCAGGGACAACGCCGGCGAACGGGATTCCTACGTCGAGATCTTCAATGCGGGCGACTCCGCCCTCGACCTGGGTGGACTGTTCCTGACCGACAGCTGGACCAACCGGCTCAAGTGGTCCTTTCCACTGGGTTCGGTCGTGCCGCCCAAGGGGTTCCTGGTCGTCTGGTGCGACGGCCAGGAGGGCCAGTCGGCCTCCGGGATCCCGCACACGTCATTCCTCCTGGGAACGACCAACGGCTTCGTGGCGCTGGTGCGAAACGAGGGCGGGGCCTCCGGGGCGACCGTGCTGGACGTGCTGAATTGGCGGTCGGTGCCCGCCGACCGGCCGCTGGGGTTGATTCCCGATGGCGTGGCCCGGAATGTCCAGGGCCTCTTCCATCCGACACCCGGGGCGGCCAATGATCCGTCGTTCCCGGAGTTCCGCGTCACCGTCAACGAAATCATGGCGCAGAACACCCGGACGGCGATCGACCCGGACGACGGCCAGTACGAGGACTGGTTCGAGTTGCACAACGGCGGCACCAACGCGGTGGACCTGTCCGGGTTCTACCTGACCGACCGCCTGACCAACGCGTTGACGTCGATGTTCCGCATCCCCTCGGGCTACCCGATCCCTCCGGGGGGATTCCTCCGGGTGTGGGCCGACAACGAGCCGTCGCAGAACAAGCCCGGGGTCGCCGACCTCCACGTGGACTTCTCCCTCGCCCGCGAGGGAGAGTCGGTCGGGCTCTTCGATCCGAGCGGGGTCCTGGTCGATGGCGTGACCTTCGGGGCCCAGACCAACGATGTCTCCCTGGGCCGGTTCCCCGACGGTGGTCCGGCGCCATTCTATGCCATGGAGGTGCCGACGCCGGGTCAGCCCAATGTGCTGGCCGGAGGCAACCGGCCGCCGGTGTTCGCGCCGGTCGTACCGATCAGCGTGCCGGAGCAGGAACCGGTGGTGTTCACCGCCGCGGCGGTGGACCCGGACGCGGGCCAGACGGTCCGGTACTCGCTGGGTCCCGATGCCCCGGCCGGCGCGGTCATCGATCCGGTGAGCGGCCGCTTCGAGTGGTCGACCTCGGAGACCGACGGACCCGGGGTCTACGCCTTCCTCGTCCGCGCCTCGGACAACGGCACCCCGGTGCGTACCGGTCAGATCCGGGTGCAGGTGACGGTGCGTGAGGTGAACCGGTCCCCGGTTGTCCCGAACGAGGTGCTGGCGGAGGCCCGCGAAGGGGTCGAATTCCGTACCCGGCTCGAGGCGACGGATCCGGACCGTCCGGAACAGGGCCTGCGCTTCGAGCTTGTCGGCCCGGCGCCGGCAGGCCTGAGCCTTGCGGCCGACGGTCAGGTGGCCTGGGTTCCCGACGAGAGTTCCGGTGGCTCGACCGTGACGGTCGCCTATCGCGTCGTGGACGACGGTGTGCCCGCCCTGGCCTCCACCGGATTCCTGCGCGTCCGTGTGCTCGAGATCGACAACGTGCCCCGCTTCGATCCACCGGCCCCGCAGTCCCTCACCGAGGGCAAGGCCTGGACACTGGTCCTCTCGGCGTCCGATCCGGAGGGAACCCCCGTGCGCTTCCGTGTGGATGGCCAGGCGCCGGAGGGTTTCGTGCTCGATCCTCAGACGGGCGTGGCTTCTTGGACGCCGACCGAAGCGCAGGGACCGGCCAATGTGGTGGTGCTCATCCGCGCCTTCGACAGCTCACCGGAAGCCCTTTCGACCGTGCGCGAACTCCTGCTGGAGGTGGCTGAGGCGAACGAGCCACCCACCCTCGAGCCCATCGCCCCGGTGACGGCGGACGAGGGTCGCCTGGTGTCCTTCACCGCCCTGGCCTCCGATCCCGACCTGCCCGCCCAGACGCTTCGATTCTCGCTGGAGCCGGGCGCCCCGGCCGGCGCGTCCATCGATCCGGTCAGCGGCCGCTTCCAGTGGACCCCTGAGGACGACACCGGCGGATCCGTCCAAGCGATCACCGTGCGGGTGACCGACGACGGCCCTGGAAACCTCGGTGTCACCCGGCGCTTCGAGGTCACCATCCGGCCGAGGTTCCAAGTCGTGTTTTCCGAGATCCTCCGGCGCTCGACCCCGGCCGGAGGCGAGTTCATCGAGTTCTTCAACCGCTCGGCCCGGACCGCCTGGGATCTCTCGGGCCTGCGACTGACCGGGAGCAACCTCAGCTTCACCTTCCCGGCCGGCACCACCGCGAACCCAGGATCGCGCCTGCTGGTGGTCGCCAACCGCGCCGGGATGACCGGGGTGTTCGGACTTTTGCCCGGGGTGGTCGGCGAGTGGACCGGCACGCTGGGCCCGGTGGCCGATTCGCTGCGGTTGGTCCGGCCGGCGGTATCGGGTGGGACCGAGGAGCTCTTGGATCGCGTGGATTATGACGGGTTGCCCCCATGGCCGTCCGGCACGCAGGGCCCCAACCGGTCGCTGCAGGGGGTCGATGCCCGGCAGGACCGCAATCGTCCCGGCAACTGGGCCGAGGCGGTGGCCTTCCAGGGCACCCGGCGCGTGATCGGGTTCACCGACACCTGGCGGTACTTCCAGGACGGTGCGCCCGCCGGGGGCACCAACTGGGTGAGCCCGGGCTACAACGACTCGGCCTGGCCTAGCGGTGGAGGGCTGCTCTACGTCGAGTCGGCCGATCTGGCCACCAACAAGACGACCGCGCTGACCTTGGGTCAATCGACCTTCTACTTCCGGCGCAAGGTCGCCATTCCGACGCTCACCGCGGGCGTGACCGTGCGCTTCCGGGCGATGCTGGACGACGGGTACGCGCTTTGGGTGAACGGCCGGCGGGCGCACGTGCTGGGCATGCCCGAGGGCGAGATCACCCACGACACCTTTGCCAACCGGACGGTGGGCGATGCGGCCATCGAGGGCCCCTTCACCCTGCCGTCCAACCTCCTCGTGCCCGGGGAGAACACCTTCGCGGTCGAGGTCCACCAGGTGAATGCGGGCAGTTCCGACGTGGTGTTCGGCCTCGAGGTCACGCTGGAAGGCGGCGATGCGTCCACGCTGACCCCGGGGGCTCCGAACAATGTCGCGGCCCTCCTGCCGGAGTTCCCGACCCTTCGCATCAACGAGGTGCTGACCCGCAATGCGCAGGGCCTTCGGGATGTCACCGGCAAGGCCGAGCCGTGGATCGAACTGGTGAACACCGGCGAGTTGCCCGTGGCCCTCGACGGGTTGTTCCTCGCCGACAACGCGGCCGGCTCCAACCGTTGGGGATTCCCGGCCAATGCGGTGCTGTCCCCGGGCGCGTACCGGGTGGTCTTCGCCGACGGTGAGGCGTCGCAGGGATCCGCCTCGGAATGGCATGCCGCCTTCCGGCTTCCGTCGACGGCCGGAACCGGATTCCTGGTGATGCTGGGCCGCGAGGTGGGCGGGGCCGTGCAGGCGGTGGACCTGTTCCGGGCGGTGGTCGGAGGTGCCGACGACCGGTCCTGGGCCCGGTTGCCCGACGGGGATCCGGCCGCACCGGTCGACTCGACCCCCAGCCCCGGCGCCTCGAACCGGGGCGTCCCGGTGCCGCGACTGGAACTGGTGGGCTTCCTGCCCGATGGCTCCGTCCGCCTTCGCGTCGATGGGGCGGCCGGTCGACGCTACCGGCTCGATCGCGGGGGCGTGCTGGGCGCCTGGGTGCCCGTGCAGGAATGGACGGCCAGCGCGCCGGCCAGCCTGCGTGACGATCCGGGCTCGAACACCAGTTCCGAGCGCTACTACCGGGTGGTCGATCTCACCGGGCCATGACGGCGTGTCCGCCCGCGACCCGGGCCAACGCCCGGACCCAGGCCCGTTCCCTTCTCCGGGGGACCGGGTGGCTCTCGGGTGGATTCGTCCTGCTGGCGGTCGCCTGGACCGTCGGGGAGGCCCGCTGGGACGCCCGGCTCTTCGCCGAGATCCCGGGCACGACGGCGGAGAACCTGGGCGTGTCCGACGCCCGGGCGCTCTGGGCGGGCCGGCCCGGGCTCCAGGTGCTCGACGTCCGCAGCGCCTGGGAGACCTCGCGAGGCGTGATCCCCGGGGCGCGTTGCATCCCCTGGGGGTCGGCGGACTTCCGGCAACGCCTCGAGGGCTGGGACCGCACCCGGCCCGTGCTGGTGTATTGCGAGGGTGGCTACCGCAGCCGCAAGGCCGTCCGGGTGCTCCGGGACCTGGGCTTCACCTCGGTTCACCATCTGCACCGCGGGATGATGTCGTGGCGTTGGGCTGGAGAGCCGGTGGCTCCGGGACGGCGAGGCGGGCCTTGACCCGACGCGGGCCGGTTCGCGGCCCTGAACCCCCTAGGATTCCTCCCGGGGACCCAAACCTGCCCGCCGTCTTGTGCGGATCCCGTGGCCGCGGAGCCGTTTGGGAGAGCCCCGGCTGCGCGGGGCGCCCCCAACCGTCGCCGTGCGCCCGTGCGAACGAAGGCGCGGATTGCGAACGCAGGAGCCGATGGATAGACTGGTCGACGACTGGTTGATTCAAACCCTGCCTGCACATGGCCACCCTCACCGCCTTTGAAGCCAAGACCCGTTTCGGCGAACTGCTCGAACGGGTCGCCCGTGGCGAGGAGATCGTCATCACCCGGCATGACAAGCCTGTTGCCCGCATCGTCCCCGAAGGACGACGGAGTCTCGAGCAGGTCCGCAACGCGGCCGACTCCCTCCATGGGTTGCGGTCGCGGATCCGGGGCCGCTCGAAAGCACGCCCGAGGCTCTCCGATGCGGAGGTGCGTGCGGCCCTGGAGGAGGGGCGACGGGGATGAACGGACTGGTCCTGGACGCCTCGATGGCGGTTTCGTGGGTCCACCCCGGCCAATCCACCGCACAAACCGACGCCCTGCTGGCCGAGGTGGGGGCTGGTCTGCCCGTGGTCGTCCCGGCCCTCTGGCCCGTCGAGATCGCCAACGTGCTGCTGGTGTTGGAGCGGCGGGGCAGGCTGACGGCCGACGACCGTTCGGAAGCGCTGCGGGCGCTGAGCTCCCTCGGGTTCGAGGTGGACCACGAAATGTCGGCCCTGGCGTTCACGCGGTTGTCCCAACTCGCCGCCGAGTTGTCCTTGAGCGTCTACGACGTGGCCTACCTGGAACTCGCGCTGCGGCGCGGACTGCCCCTGGCCTGCAAGGATGGCCCCCTTCGGGATGCTGCGAGGAAGCGGGGAGTGACCGTGGTTCCCTGAGCCCGGCCCCCTGGGCCGGCGGCCTCAGGGAGATCGGCGTGGATCGGCCATCGCGGCAGGGCCGGAGCGGGACGCCCCGGGCTGGGGATTTTCCCCGACGACACGCCGTCCCGGTCCGTCCTATCCTTCGGAATGAGGTGCATGGGCAGGTGGTTTCCGGGTTGGCTCGTGGCGGCGGTGGGCTTGGCGGCACACCGGTCGTGGGCGGCCGATCACCGCGTGCCGGTGATGGTCTCCGAGGCGATCTTCCCGCCGGAGGCCCGACACAACCATGCCTCCTGCGTCGTGGAGGCCCCCGACGGAACCCTGTTCGCGGCCT